>Ga0209566_100041_pt1 | contig 289634 bp, 229 predicted proteins | sample Araplavi_mTSA_r2_2_FD_184287 | JGI IMG/M metagenome (GOLD analysis project Ga0209566, IMG submission 184287) | Arabidopsis root microbial communities from North Carolina, USA - plate scrape CL_Cvi_mTSA_r2 (SPAdes) (version 2) | ecosystem: Host-associated > Plants > Roots > Endosphere | place...
ACTTGGCGCGGTTCATGTACGGCCCGAGCACCTTTTTAATGTTGGGCGCGTACTTGTCGATGAGCTCGGTCAGGTCGATGACCGCGCCGGCGTCGACGAGCTTGCCGATGTCTCCCTTGGCCGCGATAATATCCGGATATTCGCCGCTCGCCGCCATGAGCGCCACCTTTTGCGCGGGGTCGCCGACGGCGAACTCGGCGTTCAGCGTGACGCCTGTCTTTTTGGTAATCTCCTTGGACACGTCGTCCTGCATATTGTTCCAGTTCGGATTCGGGTCTTCGGAAAAGTAAGTGAACGTGACCGGCGTAAGGTCTTCGCTCTGGGCCGCCTCCGTACTGGCCGCGGCGGAGCTGCCGGATGCCGGTGCGGTGCCGGAAGCCGCCCCTCCGCCGTTGTCCTTGCTGCATGCGGACAAGAAGCTGAGCGTCATGGCGCCTGCAAGCAGCAGCGCGTTTGCTTTGACTAGTTTTTTCATCGCGTCAAAACCCTCCGATTCATCTTTAAATGCGATCTATCGTATAAACAGGGCTGTCGCCCGTTGATACCCTGCCTTCGGTGTCTCGGTTCGGCGCGCCGAGCTTCAGCTTTTGACCGCGCCGAGCGTCATGCCTTTGACGAAGTACTTCTGCAGGAACGGATACACGACCAGAATCGGCACCGTCACGACGATCGTGATCGCCATCTTCACGGATTCGGGCGAGATCTGCCGCATGACCTCGGTCATATTGCGGCCGCGGAATTGATCCGCGTTGGTCGTCGTGCTCTGCAGCACCTTCATGAGCTCGAACTGGAGCGTGGTGAGCTTCTCGCTCGATCCGTTGTACAAATACGTATCGAACCAGGAATTCCACTGGCCGACGGCCAGGAAGAGCGCGATGGTCGCCAGCGCCGGCTTGGTCAGCGGCAGGATGACCCGCCAGAAGATCGTCCAATCGTTCGCGCCGTCGAGCTTCGCGGATTCTTGCAAGGCGTACGGGATGCCGTCGATGAACGAACGGATGACGAAGACGTTGAAGGCGCTGACGAGGCCCGGGAGCACGTACACCGCGAAGGTGTTCATCATGTTCAAATCCCGGATCAGGATATAGAAAGGGATCAGCCCGCCGGATACGTACATCGTCAATGCCAGAAACGTGGAGACGAACCTTCTGCCCTGGAAGTCCGCCCGGCTGATCGTAAACGCCAGCATGGAGGCGCTGATCAGTCCCAAAATCGTGCCGATGACGGTGCGGAGCACCGAAATTTTTAGCCCAGTAATCAGACCGCCGAACGCGAAAATCGTCTCGTAATTTTTAAAGGTCGGCGCGCGGGGGTAGATCGTAATGCCGCCCCGCACGCTGTCGGTCGAATCGTTCAGCGAGATCGCCAGCACGTTGAGAAACGGGTACAACGTTACGACGGTGACGATGATCAAGATCAGATAGACGACTGCTTCGAACAGCTGGTCCGACCAAGGACGGCCGGCGAATCGTTTGATCGCTTGCATCCGGGCCTTCCTCCTTAGAAAATGCTCTCTTTGGTCGTGCGCTTGAAAATGCCGTTGGCGAGGAGCAGCAGGAACACGCTGATGACCGAGTTGAAAATGTTGATCGCGGTGCCGAACGAGAAACGTCCGAGTCCGAGCCCGTAATTAAGCGCGTACAGATCGAGCACCTGGGAATAATCGCTGACGAGCGGGTTGCCGAGCAAAAATTGCTTTTCGAACCCGATGCCGATCAGATGCCCGATCGACATGATCAGCAGGACGACGATCGTGGGGCGGATGCCGGGGAGCGTAATATGCCGGATCTGACCGAGACGGCTGGCTCCGTCGACCTTGGCCGCCTCGTACAGCTCGGGACCGATGCCGGCGATCGCCGCCAGGTAGATGATCGTGTTCCACCCCATCTCCTTCCACACGTCGGAGGCGGTCACGATGTACCAGAACAGCCCGCCCTTGGCCATGAACTGAATCGGCTCGTCAATAATGTGAAGCGATAGGAGCAGATCGTTGACGACGCCGCCGTCGGTCGACAGCATCTTCGTCACGATGCCTGCGACCACGACCCAAGAGACGAAGTGTGGCAGGTAGGACACCGTCTGCACGAACCGCTTGAGCGGCAGGACGCGCACCTCGTTCAGCACGACCGCGAAGACGATCGGGACGACGAAGCCCGCGACCAGCCCCATCGAGCTCATGGCCAGCGTGTTGCGAAGCACGCGGTAAAATTGTTCGTCGGCGAACAGCTCCCTGAAGTACTGGAGGCCGACCCACTTCTGCTTCAGGAAAGGGATGCCCGGCTTGAACTTCTGGAAAGCCATCGTCCAGCCCCATAGCGGCAAATAGCTGAAGACGAACGCCCAGATGACGAACGGGATCGACATCAGGTACAGGTACCGCTGCTGAACGAACTTCCTCCAGAAGCCGGCGCCTTTTTTTACGGAAACTTGTCCGACTTTTTCTTCCTTGCGGGTTGCCGTCATTGTCCTCATGAACGCGACCTCCTTGCTTGAATTCAGTATAAGAGAACGCTTCCATCGCGCCCACCCGATAAATCGGGGTAAAAATCAGTCTACAATCAGCGTTTTTCGAAAACGTTTTCAAAAAGTGCTAAAAAAGACGGATAAAACAGCAATTATGGCTGCTTCATCCGTCCTTTTTCCTGGCGGCTGGCGACGATTCGAGCATCCCCCGATACGCGGAAGGCGATAGGCCTTCGTATTTGCGGAACTTGGCGTGAAAATAATCCGGGTTGGTATAGCCGACCCGCTCCGCGACCTCGTAGACTTTGAGGCCGGCCTGGAGCAATTGCTTGGCGCGGGCGATCCGGACCTTGTCGAGATAGGTGTTGAACGAGTCGCCGGTTACCGTTTTAAAAAGCTTGCCTAAATACGCGCTGTTGTAATTGAAGGCCGCCGCAAGCTTTTCAAGCTTCAAATTGTCAGGATAATGGCTGTCGATCAGCTGCTTCATCTTCTCGATCTGACGCTCTCCGCCGCCGTCGTCCGCCCGGCGCGCGAAGTCCGCCAGAAGTGCCGCGATTTGCGTCAGCATCGAATCGTACCCGCGCGCCTCGTTGATTTCCAGCAGCTTCTTTTCATAGGCGGCCGAAGCTTCGCGCGCTGCAGGATCGCGGACCGACAGCTTCTCGAGCAGACGCGTCAGCAGCTGGACGAACCGGGCCTTGAGCGAGGCCTCGCCCTCACCGCCGGACAGCATCCGGTCTCCGATCTCCTCGACGAGCGGCGCGACGCGCAATACATTGCCCGAGCTCACGGACAGGTATAGCTGTTCCGTCAACGGAAGCAGCGCCTCCGGATCGATCGGGCGCATCGACGGTGCAGGCAGCCGCCCGGCCGTCTCCTCGTCGATGAAGTCGGCGCCGTCGTAAAAGAAACGGTATTGCAGCCGCTGCTTGGCGGTCCCGTAAGAAAAAGGAATGTCCGCGGCTGCCGCTACGCCGTCGCCCGCCGCCGCAAATACGCAGCAGCCGAGCCGCTCCGCCCACTCGCCGAGCGACGTCATCAGCTTGCGCCTTTCCGAATCCCGAAGGCGGCTCTCGCCGAGCAGAAGCCCGACTTGCGCCCCGGCTCTGAAAATGACGGCACCCCCGGCCTTTTCGTACGTGTTCGCCAGCCGGTCGGCGATCTGTCCCTGCGCATGCGCTGCCTCTCCGCCCTCGCCCCGGATGTCGATCAACACGACGCGGTATCCCTCTGCGCGCAGTCCCCACGAAGCCAGTTCGGTTGCCCAAGCTTCGGCTTCGTGCCGCTCGCCCGACAGCATCGCGGCAAGCCGTTCGCCGCGAAGTCTGCGCGCCGTCCGGTGTTCGAGACCCCTCTTGGCAGCCGCGGCGTCGAGCGATTGCTTAATGACCGCGAGGTACTCGGTCAATTCGTCCTCGTCTACGGGTTTCAGCAGGTAGTTGTCGACGCCGAGCGCGATCGCCTGTCGCGCATATTCAAAGTCTGCATATCCGCTCAGGACGAGCACGCGCACGTCTGCTTCGCCCTTTTTCAGCTCGCGGATCAATGCCATGCCGTCCATGCCCGGCATGCGGATATCGACGATCATCAGATCGGGTTGAATATCGGCATACAGACGGAGCGCCTCCTTGCCGCTTGCGGCGGCTCCCGCGATGGTGAACCCCAGCGATTCCCAATCCAGCAGCTGCGCGAGCCCCTCGCGGATGGAAGGCTCGTCGTCCACGATCACGATGTTATACATGCTTAAGCGGCTCCTTTACTCGGGGGATGACGAACCGCACGCTTGTCCCCGCCTGCGGCGCGCTCTCGATGGAAAGTCCGCACTTCGCTCCATACGACAGCCGAAGACGGGCATGCACGTTGCGAAGGCCGATATGATCGGACTCGTCCGGGTCTTCCGGGCCGTCCAATCTGCGGCGTACCTCCGCGAGACGCTGCTCCGACATACCGGCACCGTCGTCTCTCACTTCCACGCAAATTCCTTCGTCGCAGCACTTCAGCGCGACCTCCACCGTTACCGCCCCCTCCTTGTTTTCCATGCCGTGAATGACCGCGTTCTCGACGATCGGCTGGATGACCAGCGAAGGGATCTTCGCATTCAAGACGCGGGGGTCGATATCCAGCTTGTATTGCAGCCTGTCCTCGTACCGGAATTTTTGAATATCCAAATAGCTGCCTATCATGTCGATCTCCGCCGACACCGGGATGACGCCGCTGCCGGCCTCCAGGTTTTTGCGCATCATTTTGCCGAGCAGCTTCACTGTCCTGGCGATATCCGCTTCCTTCCTGACGACCGCCTTCATGCGGATCGATTCGAGCGTGTTGAACAGAAAATGCGGATTGATCTGACTGGCCAGCATCCGAAGCCGGATCTCGCTCTGCTTCGTCTCCAGCTCCCGCTTCTGCCGGTTGGATTCGTTCACTTCGCCCATCAACTGCCGGATGCTGCCGAGCATCGCGTTGAATTGACGCGACAGCTGACCGATCTCGTCCTTGCCGTCGATCGCGAGCGTCAGATCCAGCTTGCCGGTCGCGACTCTCGAGATATGCTTGCTCAGGCGAAGCAGCCGCTCGCTGACGAGCTTGGACAAGGTCAGAATCAGGATCAGGGCAACGACCAGTCCGAGCCCGATCGCCGTGAGCGCCGACCGGATGATCCGATTCGGCTCTCGCACGATGTCGTCCACGGAAAAGACGGATAAAATCCGAAGATTGATGAGCGCATTGTCCGGGTAGAGATCCGCGATCTGAATCCGCACGCGCCGATCCCCGATCTTCGTCATGAACGCGCCGCTGCGCTCGTCTACGACCGCCGGATTAAGATTCAGATCGTCCAGCGTCTTGCCCACGAGATCCGAATGGTTCGCGGCGACGATATCGCGGTCGGCGACGAGCATCGTGTCGAACGACTCCTGGCTTAATATGCCGCCCAGCATGCTCGAGTTCGCGTTGATGACCAGTACGCCGTTGGTCGAATGCTTGTAAAAGTCGATCCGGCGGATCAAGCTTAAATATCGGATTCCGTCCCTCGAATCTTTGATATAGCTCCACCGGATCAGACCGTCGGATTTTTTCGCCCACTGGTACCAGTCCGCTTTTTTCGTCTCGTCGTCGGTCGGAATGATTTCCCAATTGTCCATCAAGGTCGGATTTTCGACGTACAGCCGCACGCTTGTGATCTCGCGGTACAAGTTGACGTATTCCTTGAAGTCGGGATAGTCCCTGTATGCGTTAACCACGCTGTACGTCGAATCGTACGAGCCGTTCGCCAGCTGTCCGAGCCGCGTATCGTTAGAGAGCCGGTAAGAGATGTCGTAGGAGACGTTCAACAGGTCCAAGGTCCTCTTTTTGACGCGTTCCATGTTGGTGTCGATCTGCTCGGCCGCTCCCCGCAGCGCCATCTTCCTCAGCTCCTCCGTGAGGTAGACGCCCACGATCAGGGTCGGAACCAGCACGACGGCGATGAACGAGACGATCAGCTTGTTTCGGATTTTCATATGGTTCGTAAAGTGGCGGAAATAAGTCCGCATGCCGCGCCCCGCTTTCGCGCCGTTCGTCGTTTGGTAAGCGCTAACATCTTTGAGTAGCCTGATTGTATCCCGATCGCATCGCGGCGTTAAACCCGAACAACTATACGATTATTCATATGAAAAATAGCGTTTTTTCTGAAAACGCACCAGCGCGGTAAACTGGGAGATGGTTGAGCATGGGGCGGGGAACGTCTACGGATCGACGATCCCCTGCTCGTAGGCGTATCTCGTCAGCTGCACGCGATTGCCGAGACGAAGTTTTTGCAAAATGCTTTTTAAATGGTTTTTGACCGTATGCTCGGATACGCCGAGCACCGCCGCCACGTCGCGGTTGGTAAGCCCTCTCGCAACCTCCTGCAGGATTTCTTTTTCCCGCGGGGTCAGGTCTTCGCGCGGCGTCTCGTCCGACGAGTCCGTTCGCTGCGCGGCGGACGAAGGATGGACGGAGGAACCGGGGGTCCCCCTCCGTCTGGCGAATTCTCGCAGAATGGACAGCGCGATGTCCGGGCTGAGCGGCGCGTCGTCCGCGGCGACCGCGCGCAAATATTCTCGCCATGCGGACGGATTCAAGTTTTTTAGCAAATACCCCTGCGCGCCCTTTTTGAGCGCCTCGAACAGATGGGCGGGCTCGTCCGATACGGTTACGATGACGATCTTGACAGCCGGGTAAGCGTCTTTGATCGCCTTCGCAGCCGCGAGTCCGCCCATTCCGGGCATATTTATGTCCATCAGCACGAGATCAGGCCGGGTCTCCGCCATCCTGGCGAGCGCCTCTTCGCCGCTCGCCGCCTCGCCGACAACGGTGAACTCGGTGCACCCGTCGACGATCTCCCGCATGCCTTGCCTGGCATGCCGGTGATCGTCAACGAGCAGAATCCGCCAATTCCCCCCCATTCGTATCCGCTCCTTTTTTCGCTAATTCGATGACAGTCAGACCGTCCCTGCGCTCCGCGGCGAACGTCCATCCCATGCGGCTCGCACGCTCCCGCACCATCCGCAGGCCGAACCGGCCCGGCGCCTCGAGCGGATCGCCCGCGAAGCCGGCGCCGTCGTCAGACACCGCGCAGCGGAAGCCGCCGCCCGGCCTGCGCTCGCCTACGACGTATACACGACCGGCCCGCGCATGCTTGCGGACGTTGACGAGCGCTTCGCGCAGGCAGGCATGCAGTTCGACCTTTTCCTTGGTACCCAGCATGTCCTCGGGAATTTCCCAGCGGAACTCCGCCGCCGCCCCCGTCAGCGCCGCCGTCTCCTCAAGCAGCTCGCGCAGCGGCGCCACCCAGGCGTGTTCGGCGGACGCGGGCGGCAAGCGAAGCCGCGCGATCGCCTGGCGCACGTCCTCGTGCACATCGCGGACCGTCTCGCGAAGCTCGCCCGCCACCGCGCGCCTCGCCGACTCGCAGGTCTCGCCTTCGAGCTTGTCCAGCTTGACGGCGAGGAGGAACAGCGACTGCGCGATGCCGTCGTGCAGCTCGGCTGCGAGCCGCTCCCGCTCCTCGAGCGCCGCGCTGAGCGAGCGTTCGCGCTGAAGCGCCCGCTGGGACGATTCCAGCCGGGCGAACAAGCCCCGCACGAGCGTCAGCGTGACGGCCAGCACGATGAACGGCGCGAGCAGGTTGCCCAGGTCCATCGTCATGTACGGCAGCAAAAACGCGTGGCGAACGTATTCCCACAAACCGATCGTCAGGGTCGGTATGAGCAGGATAAGCCACTTGATCCGGCTGTCCTTCATCGGCTGCCCTCCCCTGCGAAGACGGCCGGGCCGATCGCCGTTCTTCGATCAATAGTTGCTGAATGCGGTGGATCCATTTTCACATACAGAGCGGTTCGATCAATAGATTCGGAATGTGGTGGATCTATTTTCGCGTACAGACGGGTTCCATTAATAGATGCGGAATGTCGTGGATCTGACGATCTCGGTATCGCTGTCGTTCGTCACCCGGATCTGCGCCTCCCACTTGCCGCGGAATGCGAGATACGGTCCCTGCGACTTGTAAGTCTTCTTCAGGAAGCCGGGAAAATCGTCCAGCTCCGTATCCTCGTAAGCTTCGAGCGGCACGTCGATGAAGCCAACGTCCCGGCTTCCAAGCGGGCGCAGCCGCAGTTGAACGGCCTTCGGCCCGCCGACATCCTCGGGCAGCCACACCTTCAGCGTGAACGCATTGTCGCCCGGCGCGCCCGGCGTAATGCGCAGCGTTACGTGCATGTCGGTGCCCATCTGATGATAGGAAATGGGCTGGTTCGCGGGCAGCGGGTTCTGGTAGGTCAATACGCCGACGCTGATCGCGATCGCGCCGAGCAGTCCGAGGTCGGTGCGAAGCAGCCCGGCGCGCGGCAGCTCGCCCTTGCGCAGGCGAAGCCTTATGAGGAAGGCGGTAACGACGACCAAAAGCGACAAGCCGACTTTGACGAGCAGCCACGTGCCCCAGGCCGTCTCGAACAGGTAGGACAGCGTCGGCAAAAACCGCAGCGTGCTGAGCACGCCCGTGAGCGCTAGCAGCAGGAACGACAGAAGCGCCCACTTTGAAAAATGAATGGCGAACCGTCCCGCCTCGGGGCGCTCCCGTTGCCACACGGCGGCCAGCAGCACAAGACCGCCAGCCCAGACGGCCGCCGCCAGCAGATGGACGTAGTCCAGCACAAGCGTGTAGCCTGCCGGGCTAAAGGCGGCGGCATGGCCGCTCCAGGTCTCCGCAAGGAGCGCGAGCAGCGGCCAGACGAGCCGGACGTATACGCCCATGCCGCGCAGCAGCAACGCTGCGAACGCTAGCACCAGCTGGGAGGCATACAGCCTGCCGACGGTTGTCTCCGTCAATATGCGCGCCCACTCGGAGAGGGGCTCGTCTTCGGTCAAATTCGCCATCTGCAGCACGACGTAGACAAGCGTCGCCAGCGCGCCGAACTGGGACGTCCACCCGATCCAGGTCTCCCGCGTCTGCCGTTCAGTCTCGGAAGGCGAGCGCCGCAGACCCCAGATCACCAAACCGGAGAGGACGAGCAGCGAGGCGTAGAACAGCGCCCGGCTGGCATAGAAAAGGAAGCGGGTCGTCGTCAGATCCTGCGCTCCGCCGCCGTGATTGTGCGAATTGTGTCCGAGCTGGGAATGGGGATCGAGCTCGGATGCGTCCGTCAGCGGAGGCGGATTGCCGACCGTAAAGACATATGCGCCTTCGACCGGATGACCGTCCGCCGAGATGACCGAATAGGACACCGTATAATGACCCTCTCCCAGCTTCGGAAGCGCGAGGCGAAGCCCTTTTCCCTGGGATATCCGCTCGGGCTTGCCGGACGCCACCGTCTTGGAGTCGCCGCTGAGAACGGACAGCTTGGCAGACGAGCCGCCGTCCAGCCGCTCGTTGAACAACAGCTCGACCGCCGCCGGACTCTGGGCAAGCTGTTCGTTCGCGGCCGGCGTCGACCGTTCCAAGACCGCGTGTGCCGAGGCCATAGGCGCCCATACCGCAGACAGCGCCGCGATGAGGGCGAGCCACAGGACGAGCATGCCCGCCCGCCGTCCGGCACGCAAGCGCATGCGCCGCCTATCACCGGGTGCTCCCCCGGCAAGCATCGATTGTATCATCTCCGTATTACCGCCTTCCCAAATTCCATCCAGTCATTCTTACCAGTATAATTGAAGCGGCTTCGCCTTTGCATGACACGATAGGGCTATCTTCGCGGCAAGCGCGATAGCGCGGCCTCCGCTTGCCCTGCGTTGCTCTGCGTTGCCCTGCGTTTGCCCGGCGCTTGCCCTACGTTTATCCCAGCGTTTGTTTTTTCGTTTGTCCATGCGTTTGTCCTTGCGCTTGCCCTGCGTTTGTCCCTGCGTTGTTTGTCCCTGCTGTTTGCCCTGCCGTTTGCCCGCCGTTTACAGGCGACTCGTCCAACCATCGTATCGCAACGGGCAGCCGCGTTCAACTCGCGATCAGCTTCCGTATCATGGACGACGCCTGGCATCCGGCCACCAATCGCCCGACACGGCAGGCCGGCCTCTGGCATTCGGCCATACGTATGTCCAGCCTGCGAGATCTACCTGATTCGCGTCCCGCACCCATACCCGGTCGTAATCGTTCATCTCCTCCGCGCCAAAAAAATCCTCGAGCCTGTCGAGCTCGCGCAGCGTATCGCGGTCGACTTGCGTCCACAGGCCGCGAACGCTTGACTCGGGCGGAGCGCTCCACGGCGCAAGCAGCAGCGCCGGATAGCCGTCAGCCTCCACCAGTCGTCCGCGGACCGTTCCCGGCACGGGTTCGGACAGCGCGTAAGGCCATAGGTAATGCGCGTTCTCCAGACCCGGCAGCAGCGAGCCGTAGACGAAAATCGGATGAATGCCGTTCGGTACGATACCGCCGCGATTCGTGTCCTTGCCGGCATATAAGTCTGCGCAGCGAACAGGGCCCTTGCCGTCATTCCTATCGGTACCGCGATTCATGCCCATGCCCAAGGCCTTCCGATCGTGTAGCCCGCTGCTTCCAGACCGCCGCGAAGCGTAAGCGCGAATGCCTCGGCGTCCGGCGTGTCCGAGTGGAGACAGATCGTGGAGGCTCGGAGCGAGATCGCCTGTCCGTCGACGGTCTCCACATCGCCTTCGCCTAGAAGCGCCAGCGCCTGCCGCAGCGCGCGTCGGGGATCCGACAGCACCGCTCCCGGCGTGTTCCGCGGCGCGAGCGTCCCGTCCCGTACATAGGCGCGGTCTGCGAAACCCTCTGCCACCGCCTTGAGGCCCATCGCCTCGGCCGCCTCCAGAAGATGGCTTCCGGGAGGACCGAACACCGCCATTTCCGGATCGAGGCTGTACACGGCCCGCGCGACCGCCGCGGCCAGTTCGACGCTGCCGGCTGCCATATGATACAGCGCGCCGTGCGGCTTGACATGCGCTACGCGGGTGCCGGCCGCCTGGGCATACGCCCGGAGCGCCCCGACCTGATAGAGAACGAAGTCCTCGACCTCGGCGGGCGAGACCAGCATCTCTCTGCGGCCGAAGCCGAGCAGATCCGGCAGCCCCGGGTGCGCGCCGATCGCGGCTCCTCCTGCGATGCACAGCTCCACCGTCCTGCGCATCGTATGCGGATCGCCGGCATGGAAGCCGCAGGCGACGTTCGCGGAGCTCGCCAGCGCCAGCAGCGCCTCGTCGTTGCCGGCTCGGTAAGCGCCGTAGCCTTCGCCCACGTCCACGTTCAAATCTACGATTTTATTGCGCACAGCCACCGCCCCTTTCGTTTATTTTCGTAAAAAGCCCTCAATCGCCGCGTCCCCCATACCAAGCGAGCCGGATGCCCGCTTCCGCCATCCGCTCTTCCCGGGCGCGCCGGGCCTGCGCGGCAAGCGCCTCAGGCAGGCCGCAGGGCCGGAACGCGACCCGGTCGCCCGGGCGAAGCTGCCCGAGCAGGTCCAGATCCGCGGCCGCGACATGTCCCGCCACCGGATAGCCTCCCGTCGGCTGACAGTTGGCGGCCAGCACGATCGGCTCGCCGCCGGGAGGCAGCTGGACCGTCCCCGGCGCGACGCCATGGGAGACCGCCGTGCCTGCGCCCGGCGTCTTAGGCAGCTTCCTGCCGCCGAGCCGGAGGCCCATGCGATCCGAGGAAGCCTTAGTCTCGAACGGTCCGTCCAGCAGCGCAGCATACCGGGACCGGCTGGCCTCCGCTTCGTCGCCCCCGTCCGCCGGCATCAGCACGCGAAGCGCGACATCTCTTACCTTTGCACTCACGCTGCGCATTGCCGAAGCTACATACGGGCGCGAAGTCGCAGCGTGCCAGACACCGCCCGTCTCGTCCGCGCGCTGCTTATACGCCCTCATCAGGGCGGCCGCGGCCGCGCCGGGCCGCCCGCCGAGCAGCCGGTCTCCCGCGACCAGCGGCCGCCCATCGACACCTCCGATGCCCGCGCGTGTATCCGTGCTCGCGCTGCCGAGCGACTCCGGCACCGCGATGCCGCCGGCGATCGCCAGGTACGCCCTGCAGCCTATGGTGGCGCTCCCGAACGCGAGCTCCGCGCCCGCTCTTAACAGGAACGGCTGGCCCGTGGGCACCGGATCCCCTCCAACCTTGGCCCGCATATCAGCCCCTGTAAGCGCGGCTAGGCAATCGCGGAGCGCTCTGAACCGTCCGCCTGCCAGCGTCAGTTCCAGCAGCGGCTCCTCCCCGCGGCCGCCGACCAACCAATTGGCTTCCCTCGCGGCGCGACCGTCCATCGGACCGCTCGCGGAGACGCCATAAGACCGCCAACCGATGCGCCGCCCCGCCTGCACCGTCGTATAAAAACCCGGGGCAATCGCCTCGAGCGCCGGCTCACCGGTCGCACGCGCCTGCAACCGGCCCTGAGCGGCTCTCTCTTCCTCATCCTCTCGAACAATGAGCCGCCCGAATTCCTCCTCGGAGATGCGCGTGAATCGGACCCGATCGCCCGGGCGGATCGGGAATGGATCCTTCGATGCCGGCCGGAACAGCCGGAGCGGCGTGCGTCCGATGATTCGCCAGCCTCCCGGCGATTCTACGGGATAGAAGCCTGTCTGCCCGCCCGCGATGCCGACCGAACCTGCGGGAACCGCTCTGCGGGGCGACGGCAGCCGCGGCAGTGCGAGCGCCTCCGGCAGCCCCGCCAGATACGGGAAGCCGGGCGCGAAACCGATCATGGCGACCCGATAGGCGGCTTCCGCATGGCGTCGCACGAATTCCTTCTCGCCCAGCCCGCTGTGCGAAGCCGCAAACGCCAGGTCCGGCCCGCCATCGCCGCCGTACAACACCGGAACGACGATCTCACGCGCCTCCGGATGAATGGCATCGGCTTCCGGATCGTCATGAACTTCCGGGTCGTCATGAACTTCCGAAACGGCATGAACTTCGGAACCGGCATCGGCTTCCGGGACGTCATCATCCGTCCTTGATCCATCCGCTGGGGCGGCAGCGTCCCTCTTCGAACCGTCCGCGGCATTTTCGGCGATAATCCGCTCCAGCTCGGCTGCCAAGGCGGCTTCGTCCCATCCCTTGTCCGCACTTAACGCCCACTCCGGCAGCTGAAGCGCGTCGATATGAACGAGCAGTGTGTCGTACCCGGGCACGGTCTCGACGATCCATGGCTCACGTCCGCACGCGATTGCCGCCGCGCAAGCGGCGGGACCCATCGTCGCGTCCGCATTCGCAGATCTCCAACGCAGCAGCACCGCACGGTCCCCGAACGGCTCTATCTCCCAATCTCTCATGCCCGAGCGCTCCTTTTCGTTTGCGCGCCGGCCGCGCGAGCGGCTACAATAGAGGAATCGACGCCGCACGGCCTCTTTGTTCTCTATCATAGCTCGCGTCGGCCGTCCCGCCAACCGGATCGGCATTTTTTAACGACTGGAGATTACCCGACGATGGAAACCTTTGAATTGGCATCGCTGCACGTTCAGCAAGACAAAAACGAATGGCCCGTTTCGTTCGAAAGGGCAAGATTGTTCGTCATCCAGCAATACGGCACGTTTTCCTGGTATATCGAGCTGGACGGCATGAGCCAGGAAGAGCTGCTTCGCCACTTCGCCGAATCGCTCGACATCGCCGTGTCCGTGGAGGCCGTGACAGCCGGCGGCCGGTCGATGGGCGGCGACGCGTTTTTCCACCCGAACCCTCAGAAGCGCGCCGCTGCCGTTCGCGGACAAGGCGAACTGCGCGGTTATCCTTGATTCGCCGGTCGGAATGAAAAAGAACGGGGACGAAGCAGCAAGTTGCTGCCTCGTCCCCGTTCTAGTCTCTGCCCTTATTTGCCGGCATAAATCTCCGGCGTCGTCATCTTGTCGTAGAAATCGGTGAAGCGATCGCGCTCCGGCGAAGCGCGCCAGCCCATGGCCGAACGCGGATGCTCGTCGAGCGTGCCGGTGATCATGTCTGGAATCAGGTAACCCCATTCTTCCTTTTCCCGCAGCTTCAGCATATGGCGCTCGATCATGCCCAGCACCGGACGCAGGCTGTAGTTCGGGTTCGTGAGCTTGGCGAGCAGAAGCTCGGTCGGCGTATTGCCCGCAGCGCGGCCCATGCCGTACACGGACGCGTCGAGCAGCTCGACGCCGAGGTCGGCGGCGGCCAGCGTGTTCGCGAACGCCAGCTGCATGTTGTTGTGGGTATGCACGCCCAGACGCTTGTGCTTCAGGCTGCGCTTGAACTTTTCCACCAGGAACCGCATGTCGTCGGGATCGAGGCTGCCGTAGGAATCGACGATATAAACGACGTCGATCGGGCTGTCGCCGATCATGGCAAGCGCTTCGTTCAGCTCGTTGTCCATCACGTTCGACAGGGCCATGATGTTGATCGTCGTCTCGTAGCCGCGCTCGTGGAACAGCGTGCCCAGCTCGATCGCCTTCTCGGTATCGCGCGCATAGGTAGCGACGCGGATCAGGTCGAGCAGCGATTCGCTTCTCGGCAGAACGTCGTTTTCGTCCACCCGACCGACGTCCACCAGCGCGGAGAGCTTCGTGTGCGCCTTGTGGGGGATCACGGTGCGCAGGAACTCGTCGTCCAGAAACCGCCAAGGTCCGGCTTGGTCGGCGCCCTTCAGAAGACGCGGCGAATTTTTGTAGCCGATCTCCATATATTCGACGCCGGCCTCGTTCAGGCTCTGGTACAGATCCCGCACGAATTCGACGCTGAAGTCCCAATTGTTGACGAGCCCGCCGTCGCGCACCGTACAATCGACAATTTTGCAGTGGCTCGTTTTGCTGTGAATGGTCATCATGACTACCTTCTCCTTTTAGTTGCCTGATCGCCGGCAGCTCGCACGGCCTATCGCAATTCGACATTTCATCGCTGATCGCTTTTCATAGGACACAACATGACATCAATTTTATAACGAAATGGCACTTGTCCACAAGCCGTTTACTTATTATTTAACAAAAACGCAACCCGCCTCCGGCTCCGATGCCGTTGGCGGGTTGCGTTGAATCGCGATTCGGTTCAGCCCTGCGACCGGCTCGTCTGCCACTGCGCTTCCTGCACGAGCAGCGAGACGGCGGATTCGATGCGCCCCGCGACGTCTTCCGCGATATTCGCGAGTCCGTCCTCGCCCCACGTCACCTGGGTGTCGAGCACGAACACCCCGGTCAATATGTTGCGAGCGCCCAGCACGGACAGCACCGGCTTGAAGGCGTAGTCGATCGCGAGCAGGTGTGCGATCGTACCTCCGACGACGAGCGGCAGGACGATCTTGTTTTCCAGCCCCTTTTGCGGCAGCAGGTCCAGATAAGCCTTCAGGATGCCGGTGAAGGATGCCTTATAGACGGGCGAGGCGATGACGACGGCGTCCGCTTCGGCGACGAGCTGGTTCGCCGCCGCGATCGCCTCGCTGTCGAAGCGGGCATGCAGCAGATCTTCTGCGGGCAGGTCGCGCACATTGACGACGGATACCTGCGCGCCGCTCTCTTCGATCTGGCGCCGCACGCGGTCCAGCACGCCGTGCAGTCTCGATTTTGCGGTCGGGCTGCCCTGCAAAATAACGATTTTGGACATCTCTCTCACCTTTTCCTTTATTCCGATCTCATCTATCGGATTTTAATACGATTATACGTTCAGGTCTCCCCGAGCGTCAAGCGACTCACGCGACAGAAATCCCGCGTCGCAAGAAAGCCCCGCGCCAGCCGATGGGCGCGGGACCTGGAAACGCTCCGGCGGATGCGCTGCAAAGCGATCCGATTAAGCGCCCGACGTCGCTTGCGACACCTCGTCCCGGTGCCTTTCGAGCACCGCGCTTTTCCCGAAGACGATAAGCCCGTCCCGGTTCGGCAAGCGCAGCTCAAGCTCGTTCGCTTCGGGCACGAGACGGAGATCGAAGGAAAAATCCCGCTTGATCTCTTCCGAATGCGCCTGCAGCGCGCCGAAGACAAGCGTGCCGTCCGCGCTCAGCTTCTTCTCGAGCAGGCCGGCGGATTCGGTGATCGCGAACTTCACCGAGCGCTGCCCGTTCCACAATACGCCTTCGCCGTTTGCGATCAGGTAGCCTGCCTTGCGGGTCAGCTTGAGATCGATCGTCAGCGCGCCTTCAAGGTCCGTACCGGAAACGTACAACGGATCCTTCTTGGTCATCTCGACCTTGCCCGCCCACTTGGGCAGCGGCTCGACTCCCGTCGATTTGAGATCGAAGCGGTACGACTGCTGATCGCCTTCCGCAGGCAGCGCACCCGCCGAAGCCGACGGCTGCGACGATGCCGACGCCGATGACGTAGCCGCGGCCGTGTCGCTTGCGGAGCCCGATCGGCCCGACGCGCATCCCGCGAGCGTCGCCGCGAGCAAGACGACCGTAGCGGCCGCCTTCCAACTATATCTGACTATCGTGTCCATCCCCTTTTTCCGGCATTCCCAGCCGATCTGCTCAATGGATAGTAGTATAGGACAACGACGGCACCGCCGCAAGCGACGCACAGTCGGCGCGGGCGGTGCAGGCATGATGGCGGGCAGGCATGATGGCAGGCAGGCATGATGGCAGGCAGGCATGATGGCAGGCAGGCATCATCGGAGGCAGGCTTGAACGAGGCCGCCGCGCTTACCGCCGGAGCATGCCCCGCCCTTGCAAATATTCCATCATATGCAGCCGGTTCGGACGGGCCAGCCAATCCGCCATGATTTCCGTCCAAGGCGTGTCCTTGCGCCCTTCCGTGCGCATCTGCAGATAACGAACCATCGTCTCGTCGTATTCGGCGACGCGTTCGAGCGCGCGATCCGCCTCGTAAACCTCCCGGTGGAGTACGGCTTCGACGGGCAGTCTGGGGCGCTGGCCGCTTATCGCGGCCGGCACGCCCACGCACATGCCGAATACGGGATAGGCCAGCTCCGGAATGCCCAGCAGCGAGGATACCTCGGCGATCCGGTTGCGGATGCCGCCGATGTAGCAGATGCCGTACCCGAGCGACTCGGCGGCGACTGCGGCGTTCTGCGCGGCCAGCGAGGCGTCCACCGTCGCCACGATGAAGTTTTCCGCGGTGTCCGCATAGATCTCTTGGCCGTCTTGCGCATGTCCCGACGATACTTGGACCAATCGATGCAGATCGGCGCACCAGACGAGAAATATCGGGCAAGTTGCGACGTACTCCTGATTGCCCGTCAACACGGCCAGCTCGCGCTTCCGAGCCGGCTCCGTGACTGCGATTACGCTGTATGCCTGCACGTTGCTGGACGTGGATGCCATCTGTCCGGCCGCGACCATTTCTCGGAGATGTTCTTCGGGTACCGGCGTCGGTTCGAAGGAACGGACGGATCGGTGCTGCATAAGCTCCACGATGACTTCATTCATAGCATTACACACCTTTCTTCCATTTTCCTTCATTATCCTTTGTTCGCTTGCAGCGCTCTATTCCCTCTTCCTCCCACTTTCCCCAGAATGCTGCACCGTGAAGCGAAGCGCGTTCGCCGAACGGCAAAATGGACCGGGAGTCCCGCTCCCGGTCCGAACTCGCTTATTGTCTTCCACGCTTATTGTCTTCCACGCTCATGGTTGCCCAAGCATCAACCGAGCGTCTTCTGGCCCGGCTTCCAGTTGACAGGGCACAGGCCGCCGGATTGGAGCGCCTGCAAAATGCGGAGCGTCTCGTCGACGCTGCGGCCGACGTTCATGTCGGTCACGACCTGATAACGCAGCACGCCTTCCGGATCGACGATGAAAAGGCCGCGATGCGCAGCGCCGGACGCGTCGTCGAGAATGCCGTAGGCATGCGCGGTTTCCTTCGTGAAGTCGGACACGATCGGGAACTTGACCGCGCCGATGCCGTTGCTCTCGACCGGCGTCTCGATCCATGCCTTATGCGTGTAGATGCTGTCTACCGACGCGCCCAGCACTTCACAATCGAGCGCTTTGAATTCGTCGTAGCAGTCGCTGAAGCCGCGAATCTCTGTCGGGCAGACGAAGGTGAAGTCGAACGGCCAGAAGAAGAACACGAGCCATTTGCCGCGATAATCTTCCAGCGATATTTTCTCCTCGAGCGAATCGAGGTTCTTCGTGGAGAGCAGGTTGAACGATGGAGCCGGCAGGCCGACTTTGGCGAAAGGGTACGGATTGGCGATAGTCGTCATATGGGATGAATCCTCCTAGATGTATGGTGGTGTAGTGTAGGTGTGGAAGGGTGTAGCGTATGCGGCGTGCCATACCGGCATCGGCTAGACGGTGAAGCTTTTGCAGCGATACTTCGACGTATCAATTTAGAAAACGGAAGCGATGGCTGCCGGCGATTCGTTCGCTTCCAGGAAGCGTTCTGCGTCCAGCGCGGCCATACAGCCGGTACCCGCTGCGCTGATGGCCTGGCGGTACTTGCTGTCCTGAACGTCGCCGCAGGCGAATACGCCCGGGATGTTCGTCTCGGTCGTGCCCGGCGTGACGAGGATGTAGCCGGTCTCGTCCGTCTTCAGCTGGCCCTCCAGGAACTTCGTGTTCGGCGTGTGGCCGATTGCGACGAATACGCCTTCCGCTTCGATGAATTCTTCTTCGCCGGTCTCGTTGTTCAGCACCTTCAGGCCCTTCACGCCGAGCGGTCCGGCGACGACTTCAAGCGGCGTGCGGTTCAGGCTCCAACTGATCTTGGCATTCTCGCGGGCGCGCTCCTGCATGATCTTCGAGGCGCGCAGCTCGGTGCGCCGGTTGACCAGCACGACTTCCGACGCGAAGCGGGTCAGGAAGTTCGCTTCCTCCATCGCGGAGTCGCCGCCGCCGATGACGATGATCTTCTTTCCTCTGAAAAAGAAGCCGTCGCAGGTCGCGCAGGTGCTGACGCCGCGTCCGACATTGTCCTTTTCCCCGGGAATGCCCAGGTACTTGGCCGACGCGCCCGTAGAGACGATGACGGTCTGCGCTTGAAGCTCTTCCTTGCCGTCGACCGTGAGCGTGAACGGACGCTTGGACAGATCGGCCTTCGTCACCCAGCCGCTGCGGAACTCGGCGCCGAAGCGCTGCGCTTGCTTGCGCATATTATCCATCAATTCCGGGCCCATGATACCGTCGGGGAAACCCGGGAAATTTTCCACCTCGGTCGTGGTCGTCAGCTGGCCGCCGGGCTCGGGGCCTTCGATGACGAGCGGAGCGAGCCCCGCGCGAGCAAGATAGATGGCCGCGGTCAGTCCCGCGGGACCCGTGCCGACGATGATCGTGTGTCTCATTTGACTCTCTCCTTTCGACGCTTGCCGTTCGATAAATTTATCTTAACACCGGTCCGCCGAATCGGCATGAAGGTCGAATGAAGGCGGCATGAACGTTTCATGAAGAAACGTCCTCGCTTGTCAGTCTGCCGTCCGGTAGCCCACGCCGCGGACCGTCACGATGTATCGCGGGTTTTTGGGATCGTCGCCCAGCTTCTTGCGCAAGCTCTTGATATGCACGTCGATCGAGTTGCTGCCGCCGAAGTAGCCTTCGCCCCACAGCTTTTCCATGAGATCCTGGCGCGACAGCACGCCGCCCCCCGCCATCAGCAGCGACCGCAAAATGTCGAATTCCGTCTTGGTCAGCTCGATGCGTCGTCCGTCCAGCTGCACCGTCACCCGGCGCAGGTCCATCCGGATGTCCTTGAACACCGCCTCGTCGGGGCCGGCTTGCGGCGCGCTCTTGCCTGCCAGCTCCTCGATGCGCGTCAGCAGCGCGCCGACGTCGCCGGGCCAGGTGGCCAAGGAACCGGATGCGGCATCGGTTGCCGCGGCGGCTTCAAGCGAGTCCGGCTCGACGAGATGCAGCGCCGGCATCTTGAGCTCGGACATGCCGTTCAGCGGATCCTGGCCCGGCAGCGACCGGTCTGCGACGAGCAGATCGATCTGCAGGCTGGACAGGAGCGCCTCCTGGCCGTGACGGAAGACGAGCACGTCGTAGCACCGCGTCGTGAGCTCGGCCAACAGCGGCTGCAGCCGCGCCGGATAAGCGCTGACGACGACGATGCGCCGGGTCGTGTCGCAGAAGGCGCCGATTAATTCTTCAGTCTGGATGTCCGGCATGCGGGGCACACTCCTTTGAAAATAAATTGCTCTTCCGTGAGCTCGTAATCGGACTCGGCAGCGATGCGGGCGAGCCATTCTGCAGGCGGCGGCGTCATGACTTCGTCGACTCGACCGCAGGACACGCATACGATATGCGCATGGTCCTCGTCGCGTCCGTCGTACCGGCTCGTCTTGCCTTCCAGCTTCAGCTCGCGAATCAAACCTTCGTCGGTCAAAAAGCGGAGCGAATTGTAGACAGTGGCGTAAGCGACGGACTGGCCCTGCGATTTGAGACGGTCGATGATATCCGCTGCGGTCGGATGATCCTCCGACTGCATAACAATATCGTAGACGAGCTTGCGGGGGGCAGTCAGATTGCGTTTTGCCATTGGGAATCCCTTCTTTATCGTAAATTGGACTAGAATATTATATTTAGATTTAGTTTAAATTTATATAAATTCGAGCAATTTGTCAACCCCGCTTCGACCTGCCATTCGACTCCAATGGCTCATCAAGCGGGCGTCCGATCCGTCTCGTTCGTGCCTGCACACGATCGCGCTCAACGTCGAACAACAAAAAAACGAAGCGAGTTTGCCCGCTTCGTTCTCTAATAATATGCATCCTATTACTTCGATTCTTATTGCAGCGATTACTATTACTGCGATTCCTATTACTGCGATTCTTTTCACTACGATTCCTATCACAGCAATTCCTACTACTGTCTCTCTTATTACCATTTACGATTATCGTTACGTATCAAACCGTTATGCCGAGTTCTTCTGGTTCCGGTACCATTTCCACGGCAGCAACCTTCTCTACGGCCACGCGGCCGGAGAAGAACACCGCGCCACCGCCCATGTCCGCCAGTCTGTCGGGCGTCAGGGCGTTGACCGTGGCGCTGCGGCCGTCCGCCTTGTCCGCCCACAGACCTTGGCTCACGACGACGCCGGGCATCACGTCATCGCCGACGGCCGCGTTCAGCCAGGCTTCTCCGCGATCGTTATAGATCCGCACCTCGTCGCCGTCGGCAATGCCTAACGCTTCCGCGTCCGAGGCGTTCATATGCAGCTTCGGCGTTTTCTCCATGCGGGCATGCTTCTCATTGTTGGAGAAGGTCGAATTCAGGAAGTTGTGATTCGGCGCCGGAATAAAGCAAAACGGGTAATCCCCGTCCTCCGCCAGCGGCACATAGGTCGGCATCGGCGGAAGGCCGCGCCGCTCCATCGTCTTCGAGTACAGCTCGATTTTCCCGCTGGGCGTCGGCACCTTCCCCGGGAAGAGCGGCTTGACGTCTGCGCGCACGTATTGCTTGTCAACCAGTGTCTCGTACGTGATCGGCGCATAGGCGGCATTGCCCGGGAAATCGACCGCTTGTCTAATCATCGCCGCATCGTCGTCTTTGAACGCTTCTTCCTCATATCCCATGCCCGCCGCGAGCAGACGGAACACCTCGTTGTTCGACTTGCTCTCCCCGTACGGAGGCACGACCGGCTGTTGGATCTGAACGTAATGATGCCAGTACGAATGATAAAGGTCCGTATTCTCGAAGGCCGATGTCGCGGGCAGAACGATGTCCGCATACTTCGCCGTCTCCGTCAGGAACAGGTCGTGCACGACGGTAAAGAGGTCCTCCCGCGCAAGCCCTTCCCGCACCTTGTTCGACTCGGGCGCCACAACGGCCGGGTTGCTGTTGTACACGTACATGGAGGCGATCGGCGGGTTCGACGCAAGCAGCACGCTCCCGATCTGATTCATATTGATGCGGCGCGCCTTCCGGCCTCCGCGCAGATCCGGACGCTCGAGCGCCTGGGCGTTGTGACTCACATATCCGCCGTTGCCCTTGATCGCGCCGCCTCCCGGGGCCAGCCATTGACCGGTTAATGCAGGCAGGCACGCGATCGCGCGGACGTTCATGCCGCCGTTGTCGTGATGCTGAATGCCGTTGCCGATGCGGATGAACGACGGCGTCGTACCGCCATACAGGCGCGCCAGCTCCACGATGTCCGATTCGGGCACGCCGGTGATGCCGGACACGGTCGCTGGATCGTAAGCTGCTGCATGCGCGCGCAGCTCCTCATGGCCTACCGTGTATTCGCGCATAAACGCATCGTTGGTCATGCCCTCCGCGAACAGCACATGCATGATGCCAAGCGCCAGCGCCGTATCGGTGCCGGGCCGGATCGGAATGAACCAATCCGCCCACTTGCCGGTCCGGTTTCGATGGACGTCGATGGCCACGATTTTCGCTCCTGCCTTCCGCGCCTGCTCCGCGATCGTAACCTGGTGCATATTCGTGCTGACCGCGTTGATGCCCCAGAAAATAAACAGCTTCGCATGGATCGTCTGCTCGGGATCGGTGCCGAAGCTGCCGCCCATCGTATATCGGTAGCCCGCCGTGCCCGCAGCCTCGCAGATCGTCTGGTCGAGCTCGGACGCGTTCATCCGGTTGAAGAATCGGGTACCCATTCCTTCCGTCCCGATTCGGCCCATGTTGCCGTAGAAACTATATGGCAAGATGCTCTCCGAGCCTTGCTCCGCGACGAGCTTCTTCCAGCGGTCCGTAATCTCCGCGATTGCTTCATCCCAGGAGATCGGCTCGAACTTCCCTTCTCCCTTGGCGCCGACCCGGCGCAGCGGCGTCGCGAGCCGCTTGTCGTCATAGATGCGCGCCGCCATGTTGCGTACCTTGTTGCAGATCGCTCCCCGGGTCACCGGATGATTCGGGTCCCCTTCCACCTTGACGATGACGCCCTCCCGCTTGTGCACGAGCAGGCCGCATTGGTCGGGGCAATCCAGCGAACAGACGGAAGGAAACACGCCGTCCCGCTGCGAGATATAATCATTCATCCGAGTCAACTCCTTTAAATCCGTGCCCCCATTTTAACACAAAGAAGACGAATCCGCCGTCCCTTCGGGCGAATCCGTCTTCGTACCGCCAATCATACTTTCCCTGCTAATCCCGTCTTCCTGCTGACGGTCAGCTTGTAGCCGACCCCGCGGATGGACTCGATCTGCACCGACTGCTGGTTCAGCTCGAGCTTCTTGCGCAGCGAGCTCACATGCACGTCCACCGTGCGCTGCCCGCCGATATAATCGAAGCCCCATACGACGTTCATCAGATCGTCGCGGGTGATGACGATGCCCGGACGTTCGGCCAGATACAGCAGCACCTCGAACTCCTTCGGGCGCAGCGTGATCCAATCGCCGCCGACCTGTACCTCGTACTTGTCCGGATAAATCTGGAGCGCGCCGAGCGAGATGACCTTTTCGCCCGTCGGATCCGCCTTCGGCCGCGCCTCCTCGTTGCGCGAACGCCGCAGCACCGCCGACGTGCGGGCCAGCAGCTCCGCAACCCCGAACGGCTTCGTAATATAATCGTCCGCGCCGAGCTTGAGCCCCTGCACCACTTCCTCCTCGGCATTGCGCGCGGTGAGGATGATGACCGGCGTCTTCACCCCGTGCTGGCGCAACTTCTGAAGCACCTCGAAGCCGTTCATGCCCGGAAGCATCAAATCCAGGAAGATAATTTCGTATGTTTCGTGAATCGCCTTGTGAAGTCCTTCCGCGCCGTTGCCGATCACTTCGGTCTCGTAACCGTCCTGCGACAAATTATAAGTGACCAGACGCGCTATCGTAGGTTCGTCTTCAATAATCAGCACCTTGTCCGACATATGCTCCTCCAGTCCGATCGGTCCGCTTGACGTCCCGGCCGCTTCTGTCAATTTATCATGCCGACGTTAATTCGGTATCATCCAACCGTTAACTGCGTGTAAAATAACGAACCGCTAATAATCTTGGATAAGCGGCAGCTCGATGATGAAGGTCGAGCCGACGCCTAAGGCGCTCTCTACCCGGATGGCGCCGTGATGCAGCTCGACAAGGTGTTTCACGATCGACAGTCCGAGTCCCGTGCCGCCCGAGCTGCGCGAACGGGCTTTGTCTACCCGGTAGAACCGCTCGAAGATGCGCGGCAGATCCTTCTTCGGTATGCCGATGCCGGTATCGGATACCGTGATGCGAACATGCTCCTCGCCGTCCTCGTCCGAACCGGGCTCGACGATCGCGGCCTTGACCTTGACCCTGCCGCCCTCCGGCGTGTAGCTGATGCCGTTCTGCAGCAGATTCAGCGTGATCTGCCCGAGCCGGTCCTCGTCGGCCTCGATGAACAGCTCCTCGGGCACGTCCAGCTCCAGCGCGATCTCTTTTTTGGACGCCTCCGGCCCCAGGAATTCGAGCTGCCTCTCCAGGAACGACTTCAGGTCGATCGGAGAAAACTGCAGCGGCGAGCGTCTGGATTCGATCTTGGACAATTCTAGGATGTCGCCGATCAGACGGTTCAGTCTGTCGCTCTCGTCCTGGATGATCTTCAGAAACGAACGCGCCGTCTCCGGATCGTTCACCGCGCCCGCGAGCAGCGTCTCCGCGAATCCCTTGACCGCGGCGACCGGCGTCTTCAGCTCGTGCGATACGTTGGCGACGAATTCGCTGCGCATCCGTTCGAGCCGTCTGATCGCGCTCACGTCTTGAAGCACGAGCAGCAATCCGGGCGCCGTATCGTCGTCCATCGGGATCGGCACCAGATGAAGCTCAAGCAGACGCTCCTCCGGATAATACACCGTCAGCTCCTCGTGGATCGGCTCCCCGGTCTCGAAGCCGGTTCGAATCAGCTGGAGCAGCTCGTACTGCTGCTTGGCTTCGGTATAACTGCGTCCGACCCGCTCCCGCGCCAGGCTGCCGATCAGGAGCTCCGCGCTCCGGTTGTAGATGCGGATGCGCCCGTCCGGGCCGATCATGACGACACCGCTGATCATATGGTCCAGCACCGATTGCAGATGAAGTTCGTTGCGTCGGATCTCGCCCATATGGTCCTGCAAATTGGCGGCCATCGCGTTAAGCGCCCTGCCCAGCTCGCCAATCTCGTCCTTGCCGGCGTCCGGGATGCGGATCGTATAGTCCATGCTCGCCATCCGCTTGGCGGCCGACGTCATCCGCTCGAGCGGCCGGGTGACGCTAAGCGCGACCCTGTAGCTGACGAGCGCGGCGAGCGCGAACACCGCGAGCAGGCCGAAGGCGAGCGCCAGCCACATGCGGTCGAGGCTCCGCTCGACGGCGGACAGGGACATGGCGAGCCGGATGACGCCAAGGGGCTTCGCAGACTTCCCGTCCGTGACCGCGTAGGCGACGTAGAGCATGTTCTCGTCCAGCGTATCGCTGTGGCGGATGCTTTTGCCGAGTCCCGACGCCAGCGCCTCCTTGACTTCCTCGCGGCCGGCATGATTGTCCATCGTATTCGGGGCGTGATCCGAATCCCCGAGCACGGTGCCGTCCGGCGCAATGTAGGTCACCCTCATGTCGGCCAGTTCCTTGAACCGGACCGCCTGTTTCTGCAAATATTCGGATTGTTCGGCCGCGGATTGGCCCTCCGGCCAAGGCGCCGCCGCCGAGAGCACGCGCAGCTGCGTCTCCATATGGCTGCCGAGCGCTTCCAGATGATTATGCCGGTAAAATTGTCCCGTGAATATGCCCGCCGCCAGAACGGACAGCCCGATGAGCAGCATGAACAAGGCCGTCAGTTTTAAGCGAAATTTGCTCTTGTGCGCTCCCGTCCGGCTTGCCATCGCTTAAGCCCAAACCTCCTGTTGCCGAGTTTTTTCTTCATCTTAACACAGGAGTATTAGCGCAGTGTAAAATACGCAGAACTTAACGATTCCGCGGATGCGTGGCCCATTCTCGTAAGTTATAGTAGAAAGAGGACATGTCAAAGGGGAATCCGAGCATGGAGCAGCATCATTTTCTCGCTTATCTGTACCGCCTTCGCTACATCGAACGCTGGAGCCTCATGCGCAATTCCATGAAGGAAAGCGTCGCCGAGCATTCGTATCATACGGCGCTGCTCGCGCACTTGCTGTGCACGATCGCGCGCGATGTGTTCGGCCGCGATGTCGATCCGGACAAGGCAGCCGCTCGCGCGCTGTTCCACGACGCGACGGAGGTGTTCACGGGCGACATCCCGACGCCGGTGAAGCATCATAACCCGGCCATCTTGTCGAACTTCAGGGATCTGGAGCGACTGGCGGCCGAGCGGTTGCTCGGCACCGTGCCGCCCGAATTGCTAAGCGCGTACGAACCGCTGCTCATGCGCCAAGCGCAGGACGACGAGCTGAACCGCTATGTGAAGGCGGCGGATATTTTGGACGGATATCTCAAATGCGTCGCGGAAATGTCGGCGGGCAACCGGGAATTCGCCACCGCGCGCAGACAATTCGAGGAGCGGCTCGCCGCGCTCCTAATGCCCGAGGTCGACTGGTTCCTGAACCGGCTCGCGCCGAGCTTCGAGAAGACGATCGACGAGCTGTCCGAGCATGAAGAGCGTTAGCGCGATTGCCAACGATTCTGAAAAGTCCCCCGATCGCGCAAAAAAGCTCCGTTAGACGCATCATGCGCCGAGCGGAGCTTTTTTTGCGCGGCCGAATAGCCGGCCATCGCGCGAACTTAGGCGAGCCACGGATTTTTCATCAACCACACGACGACCAGGAAGATGATCAGAATCACGAAGCTGAGCGTCTGGACGCGCGAGATGCTGCCGGACGCGTCTTGATTCGCGGAAGCCGCGTTAACGATGCGTTTGATCGGCGCCTGAACGATGCCGGACAGCGCGCCGAGCGCGAGGAACAGCACAACGATCGTGATCATCCAGGATACCGCATAATCCGCTTGGGACACCAAATAGCCGCCCGTCAGAAGCTGAAGGACCAGCGAGTACTGGCCGATCCGGCCTGCCGTCAGAAGTCCGCTCGCGAGACCTTCCTGAGCGGGAGTGGACAGCTGCCGGAAGCGCTTGGCCAAAAACGGCAGAATGGCGTAAATCCCCATGCCGATCGCTCCGATGATGTGCAAAAAAATCATAACGTCATACATCGCGATATGTACCTCCACAGCCAAAATAAGACAAGTCCCTTCTAGTATACACAAATCGTCCCGACAAGTAAAAAAGCCTAGTTGCACGAATATTTTTTTCGAAATTGGAACCGATGCATCGCAAAATGAGTCTTATTGTCGAGGTGAACGCGGTGGAGTACGAATTTTTGAAGCACGTATCGACGACGATGGACGCCGCGACGCTGCACGACGTCATGGACCGATACGGGAACGACATATGGAATTATGCCTATTTCCTGACCAAAGACAGAGAGCTGGCAGACGAAATTACGCAAGACGTGTTCGTCAAAGCCTACTATCGGATCGAAACGTTCCGGGGACGCTCTTCCTTTAAAACGTGGCTGCTGACGATCGCCAGAAACACGGCGTTCCGCTACAAGCGCATCTCCTTCCTGCGCCGCGTTCGTTTGCTCCCCTCCATTGGCGCGGATCGATCCGGACGAGCGGTCCATTCGGCGGAGAACGAATACATGGAGGAAACCTACGCCGACGACATCTGGGAGAAGATCATGGCGCTGCCGGACAAATATCGCGAGGCGCTCGTGCTGGATATCCGTTATGACCTGTCGACGGATGCTATGGCGAAGCTGCTGAACGTCCCTGCGGGCACCGTTAAATCGCGTCTGCATCGCGCCCGGGAAAAAGTACAGCGGATGTTGAAGGAGGGGTCGCAATCATGAGAGAAGACAGACCGGCTTGGTATGAACGTGCTGGCAAAGGCCCATTCGCCCGCGAACCGTTCGACGAAGAAATACGGGAAACGATCAAGCGGCGCGTCGCCGGCATGCGCGACCGTGAAATGCAAAGAAGGGCGGAGCGCGGAAAGGCGGCCCTCGCGTTCGCCGGCGCCGCGGCGCTCCTCATGATCTTGCTGCTGGCCCGATATCAGATCGATGGGCCCGGCCCTTCCGCTGTGAACGGCCCGAGTGTTGGCTCGCCTGCGCCGAGCAATCCACCTGCCTCTTCTTCTGATGTCGTTGTGCGTGCCGAAGGCTTGGCGAAGTCGGGTCGGCTTCAGGTCGTCCCGGTTGGAACGGAAAAGCAGGAACCGCTGGGTGCGCCAAGCTGTATCGGCACGGAGACGGACGTCCGCTTCGAAGGCGATTACCGGGTCGTGTATGCCGGCGCGGACGGCAGCGAACGCGTCATAGCAGAGCTGCCCGCGTTGACGTTCGTTCAGCCTAGTTCGGAAAAAGTACGGATGATGAAACTGACCTTCCCGGAAGCCGAAGTCTTTCTGCTGGCTCCGCAATACGCCGATTGCCGGGCGATCGCGGTCTATGCCTATGCCGTCGACGACAGCAGCCAGGCGTTCCCGCTCAGTTTCAGATCCGGGGACGGCACGGCGGCGGACACTTCCTATTATCCTCCTGGCCGGCTGCCGACGGTCCGCGACGATCAACTCGTTCTGCCCTCCTCGGAAGGACCGGGCGGGGAGACGGCCGACGGTCCGCAGGACAGGACCTTTACGCTGGATCTGTCGGCAAAGGCCTTCATCCAGACTTCGACTAACGATACGGGTAAGAACACGGGGATTTGACCGCCGCCGTCGTCGTTTCCTAAGTATGCAGCGAAAAATACCGGCATCCGTGTGGATAGCCGGTTTTTCGCGATCGGATTCCCTTTAAAACGCCCATGCGCCCTTCGTAAACACCTGTTCCTCGCCGCCGTCCGCGGTTACGCCGAAGATGTCCAGCTCGCCCGATCCGACCATGAAGTCGGTATGAACGGTGCTGTTGTTCAGCCCGCGGGCCGACAGCTCTTCCTGGCTCATATCGGCGCCGCCGGCAATGCAGGAGGAATAGGCTCCGCCTACGGCCAGATGACAGGACGCATTCTCGTCGAACAGCGTCTTGTAAAAAAGAAGGCCGCTGTCCGAAATCGGGGATCGATGCGGCACAAGCGCCACTTCGCCGAGGTATGCCGCGCCTTCGTCCATCTGGACCAGCCTTGCCAGCGCATCCGCTCCGCGCGCTGCGGAAGTGCGGACAGCCCGGCCTTCCTCGAATTCGAGCGTGAAGTCTTCGATGATCTGTCCCGCATAGCTGAGCGGCTTCGTACTGGACACGCGACCCCGCACGCCGTCGCGCTTGGGCGCGGTATACAGTTCTTCGGTCGGCAGGTTCGGCACGAACCATATGCCGTCCGCGTTCTGCTTGCGCCCGCCGAGCCAGATATGGTCGCGCGGCAGCTCAATCGTCAGATCGGTGCCGGGCGCCGCGTACCGAAGGGCCCGATACTGCTTGGCGTTCAGGATGTCGGCTCTGCGCTTCAGATTCGACAAGTGCTCCTCCCAAGCCGCCAGCGTATCCTCGCGGTCGGCCCGCACAAGCTTGAAGATCGTGTCCCACAGCAGCCCGATCCGCTCCGCTTCCGGCGCTTCGGGGAACACTTTATCCGCCCAGCCTTTCGACGGCGTGGTCGCGATGTTCCAGCTGAACTTGAAGCCGCGCGACAGTACGCGGTATTCTTGCATCGCCCGGCCCGCCGCCAGCTGCGCGTCCGCGATCCGACTGCCGGGCACGCCGCTCAGCAGGTCCGGATTGTCGGACATAATGTTGATCGTCGCGGCTCCAGCCCGCGCCAGCTCCAGCTTTTCCGCTGCCTGCCATTTCGGTTCCTCGCGGAACGCATCGTCCGGCGCCAGATCGTACTTGAGCCGGGTCACCGTCTCGTCCGTCCAGAACACCTTCACGTTGTACGCGCCCGCTTCGTAACATTTCTTCACGACGAGCCGCGTCAGCTCCGCGCCGTCGAGCGACGCGTTGACGACGACCGTCTGTCCCCGCTGCACGCTCGCTCCGATTTTCACGATCAATTCCGCATACCGGTCCAGCTTTTTCGCAAAATCGCTCATGGTAAACCTCCCTCGTCAAGCTTCAGGTTGTATGACCGTCAACGTCTTCGGGTAGCTCGTCAGTACGCCCGCTGTCCCGTCATCACGAATGTAAACATCATCCTCGATGCGCACGCCGCCGACGACCGTGTCGTATACGCCGGGCTCGACGGTAAATACCATGCCCGGCGCTAGCAGGGTGCCGTTCACGCCGGACATGGACGGCTGCTCGTGCACGTCCATTCCGAAGCCGTGACCGACCCGATGCGTGAACAGCGGTCCGAAGCCGGCCTGTTCAATCTTGCCCCGGGCGGCCGCGTCGACCGCGGACACCGGAACGCCCGCCGCGGCGGCCGCGATGCCCGCCTCGTTCGCCGCCAGCACCGCTTCGTAAATCGCCTTCTGCTTGTCGGACGCTTCGCCGACGACGAAGGTGCGGGTAATGTCCGAGCAATAGCCATTGACTTGAACGCCGATGTCGATCAGAAGGAAATCGCCGCGGCGGATCGGATACTGTCCGGGAACGCCATGCGGCAGCGCCGATCGAGGCCCTGTCAGTACGATCGTCTCAAACGCGGGCCGGTCTGCGCCTAGCTCTCTCATTTTGCGCTCGATCTCGGCGGCGAGCTCGAGCTCGGTCATGCCGATCCGAACCTGCGACGCCGCATGCGCCATAACGGATTCAATGATATCGACGGCCCGCTGGATGCGCGCGATTTCGTCTTCGCTTTTCGAGAGCCGCATGTTCAGAATCGGCTGCTCCAGGTCGGAGAAGCCGGCACCGCCGTAGACGGCCTGGAGCCGATCGGCCTTTGCCAGCGACACAGCGCCCTTTTCCACGCCGATACGCGAGGCGCCCTGGCCCGGCGTATGACGGCCCAGCAGTTCGTATGCGTCGTCGCTGTCCGAGATCGGCACAATGGGAATCCCTTGAGCGGCCTCCTCCGCTGCGGTCGCGTCAAGCAACGGCACGTACAGCTTAGCTTCGCGGGTCTCGCTGTCGACCGCAAGCGCCAAAAACCGCTCGTGCGGATTGCAGGAAAACCCGGTCAAATAAGCGACATTGGTCGGGGAGGTCACAAGTCCGATACGGATGCCTTCCTTTGCCAGCGTCTCCATCAGTCGTTCTCTTCTTTCCATATAAACGGCCTGTGCCATCGTTATTCTCCCTTTCCGGCGCCCTTTTCCTCATCGGCGCTAGCGTAAACAACTCCAAGGTCTGCCGACCTTGGAGTTGGACAAAGCTTGCGAATCAAGACAATCAGACGTTTTCTACGATCTTGATGACGCTGCGGACGGATTCCGCCGACTTTTCGAGCGCAGCCTTCTCTTCAGCGGTCAAGTCGAGCTCGAATACCTTCTCGATGCCATCGCCGCCGAGGACAGCGAGCACGCCCATGAACAAGCCGTCGTAGCCGTATTCGCCCTGCAGTAGCGCGATGACCGGCAGGATGCGCTTCTTGTCCTTCAAGATCGCTTCGGTCATCTGTACGAGCGAAGCGGCTGGCGCATAATATGCGCTGCCGTTGCCCAGCAGGCTGACGATCTCGCCCCCGCCGACGCGCGTACGGGCGACGATCGCATCGATCTCGTCTTTGGGCAGCAGCTTCTCGACCGGGATGCCGCCGATCGTCGTGTAGCGGACGAGCGGTACCATGTCATCGCCATGGCCGCCGAGCACGACGCCTCGTACGTCTTCGACGGACACGTTCAGCGCCTGCGCAAGGAACGTGTTGTAGCGAGCGGTATCGAGGACGCCGGATTGGCCGATGACGCGGTTCTTAGGGAAGCCGAGCGCCTTGTTGGCCACGTAGGTCATCGCGTCGACCGGATTGGACAGGATGATGACATAGGCGTTCGGGCTGGTCTCTTTAACGTTTTCGCAGACGGACTTCACGATGCCCGCGTTCGTATTCACCAGATCGTCGCGGCTCATGCCGGGCTTGCGGGCGATGCCCGCGGTGATGATCACGACGTCCGAATTCGCGGAGTCGGCGTAGTCGGAAGTGCCGACGATCTTGGCGTCGATGCCCTGGACCGGCGCGGACTCCGCCATGTCCAGCGCCTTGCCCTTCGTCGGATTTTCAAGCTGAGGGATGTCGAGCAGCACGACATCGCCCAATTCCTTTTGCGCCAGCATGAGCGCCGTCGTTGCCCCCGTGAAGCCTGCGCCGACGACCGTGATTTTCGCGCGTTTGATTGCCATATTCATTTCCCTCCTGTCGTATTTCTCATCACTAGGTTACCCAAGTTACTCGCTGTCTGTTGCTTGGATGGCTCATTTCTACTTCGCGAGGGATGCTCGCGAAATGCTTTGGCTTAACGCCTTTTTTGATGTTCATCAATAAATAATCCCCTCCGCCGACACCGTAAGCACCGACGAAGAGGACCATTATTTATAGCTCATCTCCCCGCCTAGCCCTCGCCGCCCCGCCTCTGTCTCCCAACCGTTATTCAGCAGGGTGTCCAGAGGGCAGCGCCCTTTGGAGTCCCCCTTAGAAGGGGGATTTAGGGGGTTGGACCTCCCGATTTAGGGGGATGTCGCCATTACATGTTTTTAATAATTTCGTTCGCGAACTCGGAGCACTTCACTTCGGTCGCGCCTTCCATCAGACGGGCAAAGTCGTAAGTGACGATCTTGCTGTTGATGGACTTTTCGAGACCCTTGTAGATCAGGTCGGCTGCTTCCAGCCAGCCCAGGTGCTCGAACATCATGACGCCGGACAGGATGACGGAGCCCGGGTTGACGACGTCCTTGTCGGCATACTTCGGCGCGGTGCCGTGCGTCGCTTCGAAGATGGCGTGGCCGGTCATGTAGTTGATATTCGCGCCAGGCGCGATGCCGATGCCGCCGACTTGAGCAGCCAGCGCGTCGGACAGGTAGTCGCCGTTCAGGTTCAGCGTCGCGATGACGTCGAAGTCCGTCGGACGCGTCAGCACTTGCTGCAGTGCGATGTCGGCAATCGCATCCTTCACGAGGATCTTGCCTTCGGCAAGCGCAGCCTTTTGCGCTGCGTTAGCCGCTTCTTCGCCCTTGTCGGCCTTGATCGCGTCGTATTGGTTCCAAGTGAACACTTGGTCGCCGAACTCGCGCTCAGCCAGCTCGTAGCCCCAGTTCTTGAACGCGCCCTCGGTGAACTTCATGATGTTGCCCTTGTGCACGAGCGTAACCGACTTGCGCTTGTGCTTGATCGCATACTCGATCGCGGCGCGAATCAGGCGCTCGGAGCCGTCCTTGGATACCGGCTTGATGCCGATGCCCGAAGTCTCGGGGAAGCGGATCTTCTTGACGCCCATTTGCTGCTGCAGGAACTCGATGACCTTCTTCGCGTCGGCCGTCTCGGCTTGGTACTCGATGCCGGCATAGATGTCCTCGGTGTTCTCGCGGAAGATAACCATGTCGACCAGCTCCGGACGCTTGACCGGCGAAGGCACGCCGTCGAAGTAGCGAACCGGACGCAGGCACACGTACAGGTCGAGCTCTTGGCGAAGCGCGACGTTCAGGGAGCGGATGCCGCCGCCGATCGGCGTCGTCAGCGGACCCTTGATCGCGATGATGTATTCGCGGATCGCAGTCAGCGTGTCGGCCGGGAGCCATTCGCCGTAAGTATTGAAAGCTTTTTCGCCGGCGAATACTTCGTACCAGGCGATTTGCTTTTCGCCGCCGTAAGCTTTCTCTACGGCTGCGTCGAGCACGCGCTTGGAAGCGCGCCAGATGTCGCGGCCCGTGCCGTCGCCTTCGATGAAGGGAATGATCGGGTTGTTAGGGACGTTCAGGACGCCGTTTTCGTTTACTTTGATCGGTTCGCCGGATTGGGGCAGTTCGAATTTTTCGAGTTGCATGGATAGTTAGCCTCCTAGGAAATGGAATAATCGGAATTCATGGCCGCGCGAATCGCCTTGCGGCGGCGCGCGGCAGCCCGACGCGCCCTGCAACCTAGCCGGTCACAGGGCCGCCGGGCATCGGCTTAGCGAGTTAACGCTGCGCGATCGCAACATAGTGCTGGTCGACTGGACCGACGTATTCCGCGCGCGGGCGGATCAGACGGTTGTCGGCAAGCTGCTCGAGAATGTGCGCGGTCCAGCCGGATACGCGGCTGATGGCGAAGATCGGCGTGAACAGGTCGCGCGGAATGCCGAGCAGCGTGTAGCACGATGCCGAATAAAAGTCGACGTTCGGCTTGAGGCCCTTCTGGCCGGTCACGAGCTCCTCGATGCGGACCGACATGTCGTACAGCCGGCTGTCGCCGTTCAGCTCGCTCAGGTTTTTGGACATTTGCTGCAGATGCTTCGCGCGCGGGTCGCCCGTGCGGTAGACGCGGTGACCGAAGCCCATGATCTTTTCTTTGTTGTTCAGCTTGTTCTGGATGTACGGCTCGACGTTGTCGAGCGTGCCGATCTCGTCCAACATGACCATGACGGCTTCGTTCGCGCCGCCGTGCAGCGGTCCCTTCAGCGCGCCGATCGCGGAGGTGACGCCGGAGTAAATGTCCGACAGCGTCGCGACGGTGACGCGGGCCGCGAACGTCGAAGCGTTCAGCTCGTGGTCGGCATGCAGCACGAGCGCCTTGTCGAGCGCGGTGACGGCTACGTCAGCCGGCTCTTCGCCGGTCAGCATGTACAGGAAGTTGTGCGCGATGCCGACGCCCGTCTTCGGAGCGACCGGCTCTTTGCCTTGGCGCAGGCGCGCAAAAGCGGCGATCACGGTGCCCATCCGGGCTTGCAGCTTGATCGCCTTGCGGTAGTTCGCTTCCTTGCTCGCGTCGTTCGCTTCGGAATCGTAGAGCGCGAGGCTCGAGATCGCCGTGCGGAGAGCGGCCATAGAGTTGGCGTTTTTCGGATAAAGCCGCAGTCCGTCGATGACCTCGGACGGCACGCTGGACGCCTCGCCGAGCTGCGTTTTCAGTTCGTCGAGCTCGCTTTGGTTCGGGAGCTTGCCGTTCCAGAGCAAATATGCGACTTCTTCAAAGCTAGCCTTTTCGGCCAGCTCGTCGATGTTGTACCCGCGGTACGTCAGCACGCCGTCGATGATGGAACTGATGGACGAGGATGCGGCGACGATCCCTTCAAGGCCTTTGGTAGCTGTCATGGTTCTCTCTCCTTCAATTCCAAGATTGCGAGTCAAATAAGCGCTCGCCGCGCTTACGGCTCTTCGGGCTTAGTGGCGGAAACGACGTTCGAACGCCCCGCATGCGTATTTCGCCTAACCCCATATTACTTTCGGTTTTTGACGCCTCATTCAATGATAAACGATTTCAATTGCGAATGGAACCGAACGCAGCATAAAAATGCTTTATCGGCCATATAGAGGATTACTCTCACGCTTGCTCCCGCGCGCGCGGGCGCGGGCGATCCGGCATATCGGACCGCCCGCTGCTTTCTACCCGCCGACCGGCATATGCCGAAGCGTGGTTTTGGCCTACATGGACTCGACGTCCATGGTCGCGATATGGCGCTTCGTCTCATCGGTGCCCCAGTCGCTCAGCCTGCGGTAGATTTCCTTCAAATAATAGTCGTAGCCGTCGTTTTCCGGATCGACGCTGTATTCAAGGAAAGGTTGGTGCGCCCGCCAATACCCCGCCTGGTCGAACTCGTCCATCGAGTCGAACAGCTCCTGCAGCTGAACGAGCTGCTCGTCGTCGGCTTCGATCTCGAACTCGTAGGCGCCGTCCCCTCGGTTCGAATGGATCGTCCTGGCCTGGACCGATACGTAATAGGTTGATTTGCCCATAAGGCCCTCCCTGAACTGGCTGAAGTTACTCGTATTGTGTCCAAGGGCCCCGTGAAATTATGCCCATCGCCGATCGCCTTCCGCACGATGCTTTTGCGCGGTCCGACATGATGTTAGAATAGACGATAAAGATTCAGGCGGCGCAAGGCGCGACAGCGAGATCCGCCAAGGGAGGATTCTATGTCATTCACAGCCCAAACGACGGGCATGATCGATATCGGCTCGAATACGGTCCGTCTCTCGGTATACCGGGTCACCGAAGACGGCGCATACCGCGTCATCGACCAAGGCCGCTGGCCCGCCAGGCTCAGCCAGCGGCTGACGGCGGACGGCAGGCTGCCCGCCGAAGCCGTCTCCGAACTGGGCGAGGTTCTTCGCCATTATAAGCGCATCTGCCGCATTCACGGCGCCGGCCGCATCCGCACGGTGGCTACGGCCGCCGTCCGCCAGGCCGCCAACCGCGATCAGGCGCTCGCCGCGCTGTTCGAGGAGACCGGCCTCAGCATCGAGCTTCTGCCGGGCGAGGAAGAAGCCCGTCTCGGCAGCCTCGCGATGCTGCGGACGATGAACGTGGAGGACGGCTTCGTCGTCGATATCGGCGGCGGCAGTACGGAGATCACCGTGCTGCGCGATCGCCGGATCGTCTCCTCCGTTTCGTTTCCGATCGGCTGCGTCAACACGTCCTCCCGCTTCGAACTCGGCGAGAACCCCGTCTCCAAAGCGACGCTCGACGAGATGGAGGCTGATATCCGGGATAAGCTGTCCGCGCAAGCCTGGCTCTCCCAGCATCCGGGGCTGCCGGTCATCGGGCTGGGCGGTACCGTCCGCGCGCTGGCCAAGCTGCGCCAGCGGCTGGACGAATACCCCTTCGGGAACCTGCACGGCTACGAGATCGGGACGGACGAGCTAGCCTCTACGCTTGAGCTGCTCTCACCGCTCACGGTGGAGAAGCGCCGCAAGCTCCCCGGCTTGTCCAAGGACCGCGCGGACGTCATCGTCCCCGGACTCGTCATTCTTCAGGCCGTGCTGCGCGCGTGCCGGTCCTCCCGCATCATCGTATGCGGAGCAGGACTTAGAGACGGCTTGTTCTTCGACACCTGCCTGCCCGACCTGGAGATGGAAGGCGAGGACGCCGTCGCGGAGGAGAGCATCCGCAATCTGCGCGTCCTGTATCCGGGAGCGCCGCAGAGCCATTTGGATCAGGTGAACCGGCTCTCGCTCGTCCTGTACGACCGGCTGACGCCGGGCCTCGAACTTCCCGCCGAAGGACGCAGGCTGCTGAGCGCCGCTTCCCGGCTGTTCCGGATCGGTGCGGTCATCGATTACAACGACTGCGCGCAGCATACGTTCTATATGCTCATGCATGCGCACTGGAACGGCATGTCCCACCGCGAGACGCTGCTCACCGCCGCAATCGCGTCTTATCGCAACGCTAACGCGCTGAAGCGCAGCCTTGCCAATTATAAGGCGCTGCTTCGGCCGGGAGACGAGGAGCTCGTCGCGAGGCTGGGCATGCTGCTGCAGCTCGCCGCCGCGCTCGACCGCAGCGAATCGCAGGCGATCACATCGCTCGACGCGTCCCAAGGCAAGAACGGCCGCCTGCTCCTGGACGCCGCCGCCAGCCACGCGCTGCCGGTGGAGACCACGGAAGTCCAGTCGCTCGCCAAGGATTTCAAAAAGTGCTGGGGATTGACCCCCGTCCTTCGCCTGGTTTAAGGGACGAACGAGCCGCGCATATTCGGCAATAAAAAAAGGACGCCTTCGGGCTTCCTTTTTTTATTAATATAAGATTCGGCGCATAACCTGCACTTCGTAGCCGTATTTCCTGCGCATCAGCTTCATTTGGCCGTTGATGTAGTCGTAAACTTCCTTCAGCCTCGAAGTGTTCGGCCGCAGCGTTTCCTTGACTTCCCCGCCGACGATGATATCGAACACGATCATCCTCGTCCCTCCTTCCCCTAACCGTTCCCGCAATACTATCGTACGCCCGGATTGTTAATGGCAGATTAGGAGAAGGATATATTCATGTGAAATCTTTGGCGTCGGCGATCGTCTTCCATAGCTGGATGTCCGAAGAAGCGAACTGGCTGCGAAGCGGCGCAAGGTCGTTCGAGACGCGTTCATAACCGCCCGAAGGGAGCAGCTCCCGGGCTTTGACGTTATCCCTCAGGTTCAGCTCGAGCATATTTTGCAGCGCCATTCGCAATCCCCGATCGTAAACCGGACACAGCAGCTCGACGCGGCGGCTGAGGTTCCGCGACATCCAGTCCGCGCTGGAGATGTACACTTCCTCCTCGCCCCCGGCCGTCACCGACAAGATCCGCGCATGCTCAAGGAACCGGTCGACGATGCTCACCACTCTGACATTGTCGCTGAGCCCCGGCACGCCCGGCCGAAGACAGCATACGCCCCGCACGATCAGATCGACCTTGACTCCGGCCTGCGACGCTTCATAGAGCTTGTCGACCATCGGCTGGCTGGAGAGCGAGTTGATCTTCGCGACGATCCTGGCAGGACGGCCCTCCTTCGCATGGGCGATCTCCCGGTCGATCAGTTCGTACAATCGGGGTCTGAGCCCCGCAGGCGCGACCGCGAACGCGCGCCAGTCGTGCGGCGATGAATAACCGGTCATTTCGTTGAATAGAGCCGAGGCATCCGCGCCGATCCAGGGATGACAGGTAAATAATCCGGCGTCCGTGTACAGCTTGGCCGTATTCTCATTATAATTGCCCGTGCCGACATGCACGTACCGCCGCAGCGAACCCGCTTCCCGGCGGACGACAAGCGTGATCTTGGCGTGCGTCTTCAGACCGACCAGACCGTACACGACGTGGCAGCCCGCCCGCTCGAGCTGCTTCGCCCAGGCGATATTGCGGGCTTCATCGAATCTGGCTTTGATCTCGACGACGACCGTCACCTGCTTGCCCGATTCGGCGGCTCTCGCCAGCGCCTGCACGAGTACCGAATTGACGCTGACCCGGTACAACGTCATCTTGATCGCGAGCACGTCCGGGTCTTCCGCAGCCTCGCTGATGAAGTCGTTGACGACCTCGAACGATTCGTAAGGATGGTACACAAGCGCGTCCCCCCGCTCCCGCAGCACGGAGAGGATGTCCTCGGAGACGTCGAAGGCCGCCGGATAGACGGGCTCGATGGGCGGATACCGCAGATGCTCCATGTTCGGCAGGGAGCCCGTGAACTTCGACAGGAACGTCAGGTCGAGCGGTCCGTCGATCTCGAAGATCTCTTCCTCGCCGACCTCGAGCTCCTCCATGAGCAGCTCCTTGGCTTGGACGGACATGCCCTTTTCGATCTCCAGCCGAACGGGGAAGCCTCGGCGCCTGCGCCGCAGCTCCTTTTCCATCTCCTTGAGCAGATCCTCCGCGCCTTCCTCGTTAAGGGCAAGGTCGGCATTGCGGGTGACGCGAAAAGCATGCACGGATTCCATCACGTAGCCGCTGAACAACTGGCCGATCTGTACCCGGATCAACTCTTCAAGCAGCAAATAAGCGTGTTTGCGGCTTCCCCGGCGACGCGCGACTTCCACGGTCCTCGACAGAATCGAGGGCACCTGCACGATCGCAAAATAAATACCGTTCTCCGAAACGGAGCCTTCGGCGCCCTCGGGTCTCAGCACGACGGCCAAATAAAGCTCTTTGTTGTGCAGCAGCGGGAACGGACGGCTCGTATCGACGGCCATTGGCGTCAGAACCGGATAGACGATCTCCTGAAAATAGACCGTCATCGCTTCCTTCTGTTCGTCGCTCAGTTCCTCCCACGAAGCGATCGCGACATGCTCCTTGGACAGCAAACGCAGCAGTTCCCTGTAGGTCTTGTACTGATGCCTGACCATCCGCCCGATGCGCTTGGACAAGCGCTTGAGCAATCCGCCTTGGGTGTAGCCGGTGAAGTCGGCTTTGTTGAAGCCGGCTTTAAGCTGCTCCCGCAGACCGGCCACGCGGACGCTCATGAACTCGTCCAGATTGCTGGCGACGATCGACAGAAATTGAAACCGTTCGAGCAGCGGCGTGGAGGGATCTTCGGCTTCCTCCAGGACGCGCCGGTTGAACTCCGTCCAGCTAAGGTCCCTGTTGATATATTTCTGGGATCCGTGCATTCGTGTCGACTCTCCCTTTTTGGTCTGCAATGGCGCTGCGCGTTATCGTATGACAGTCTTATGCCCATTATGTTAGAACGATGTTATCGCAGCGTCAAATGAATGTGAAGGGATTGTAAAAACGAGCAAATCTAATCTTTTAATACCGCCTGAACCCGCCGCCTTGTATTCGGAAGGAGCCGGATTGGACCTTTCTCGCAAGCCAGCCGTACATCCCCAGGCGAAAAGCGGCGCGCGTCCACGGGAACAACAGTGCAAGCCCGACGACGTCCGATATAAAGCCGGGCACGATCAGCAGCACGCCGCCCGCCAGGACGCATATGCCGTCCAGAATCGCATGTCCCGGCATCTGGCCGGACGACAGCTGGCGTCTCGCTTCCTCCCAGACCTTGCGGCCCTCGGATCGCATAAGCAGGCTGCCGGCCACGGCGCCGGCAAGCAGCAGCAGGAAGGTCGGCCAACCGCCGATCCAGCGATCCACCGCATAGATGCCGGCTGCCTCCAGCAGCGCGGCCGCGATCACGATCCACATCAAGCGCCTTACCATCGCAATCCCTCCTTCGTCCTCTCTAATACGGCTGTACGAGAGCCTGCGTTGCGGGCAAGCGACGGTCTAGGTTAGGGTCGGAAACGATGCATGCTGTCCCCTGGCTCCCGCGTCAAACTTCTTCGGCCAGCGCTTTAAATGCCGCCCATACCTCCGGCAGCTCCCGGTCCAGCCGGACGGGCTTCCAGTCCTTGTTGACCCACACATGCTTCGTGCCGCCGGATACGAGCAGCTCGCCGGCGGGTTCGTCGCGCGACACGCGCCCAAGGCTCGCGGTCAGGTCGCCTCGCAGCACCCGCGATTCGAATTCGATCCGCAGCGCCGTCTTGTCCGCGACGCGGGTGCAGACCGTGATCCAATCGTCATATTTGGCCGGCTGAGCGAAGTTGACGTCCAGCTTGATCAGCGGCAGCAGCAGACCCTTCGCCTCGATCTCCCGATAGTCGTATCCCGATCTTCGGACCCACTCGGTCCGTCCGATCTCGAACCAATTGACGTAGTTGGCATGATAGACGACTCCCATTTGATCGCATTCCTGATATCGCACCCGCAGCGGATGCAGCAGCCATGCGCTCGCCATTACCCGACCCCTCCACAACGCTATTAATAGAAACGGGACGCAGCGGCGGAGCGCGCTCCGGCTGTCGTCCCGTTGAATATATGCTTACAGTACTTTCGCTTGGCCGGTGTAGATGACGCCATGCTCGGCATACAGCGTGATCTCCATCCCGTCGTGCAGCAGCTGCGTCGCATTCTCGACTCCGATGATAACCGGGATGCCCAGATTCAGCCCGACGACCGCCGTGTGGGACGTGATGCCGCCCGTCTCGGTGATGACGGCCGCCGCTTGCTGGATCGCCGGCATGTATTCTTTGTCCGTCGCCGGAGTGACGAGGATGGCGCCCTCGGTCATCTTGCGCACTGCCTCTTCCGGCGAGGTCGCGATCACGACGCGGCCGGTCGCGCTCTGGGAGCCGATGCCCTGGCCCTTCGCGATCAGCTCGCCGATATTGTGGATCTTGATCAGGTTCGTCGTGCCGGAGCGTCCGACCGGAACGCCCGCCGTGATGATGACCGTGTCGCCCAGGCGCACGATGCCGGAGTGGATCGCGCCTTGAACGGCGATGTCCACCATCTCGTCGATCGTTGAAGCGGACTTGCCGTCCACCGTGATGACGCCCCATACGAGCTGCAGACGGCGGCGCACTTGCTCGACCGGCGTCACCGCGATGATCGGCGACTTCGGACGGTACTTGGATACCATCCGCGCGGTATAGCCGCTCTCCGTAGAAGTGACGATCGCCTTCGCGTTCAGGTCGAGCGACGAGTTGGCGACCGCTTGGCTGATCGCCTCGGTGACGGTCGTCTGCTGCGCTTCAGCTTGCTTTGTGAAAATCTCGCGATAGCGAAGCGCGGACTCGGCGCGTTCGGCGATGCGGGACATCGTCTGGACCGATTCGACCGGATATTTGCCGGCAGCCGTCTCGCCGGACAGCATGATGGCGTCGGTGCCGTCGAAAATCGCGTTGGCGACGTCGGACGCTTCTGCGCGCGTCGGGCGCGGGTTGCGCTGCATAGAGTCGAGCATCTGGGTCGCCGTGATGACCGGCTTGCCGACGCGGTTGCACTTTTCGATCATTTGCTTTTGCACGAGCGGCACTTCTTCGGCCGGAATCTCGACGCCGAGATCGCCCCGCGCGACCATCAGGCCGTCGGACACTTCGAGAATCTCGTCGAGGTTGTCCACGCCCTGCTGATTCTCGATCTTGGAGATGATCTGAATGTAGCGCGCGTCATGCTTCTCAAGCAGCTCGCGGATCTCGAGCACGTCGCTCGCGCGGCGGACGAACGAAGCGGCGATGAAGTCGACGCCTTGCTCGATGCCGAAGCGGATGTCGTTCGCGTCCTTCTCGGTGATGCCCGGCATGGAGATGGCGACGCCCGGCACGTTGACGCCCTTCTTGCTCTTGATCGGACCGCTGTTGACGATCTGACACTTGATCTCGGTGCCTTCGACGCCCGTGACGGTGAGGCCGATGAGGCCGTCGTCGATCAGGATCGTGGAGCCGACATGCACGTCGCCCGGCAAGTCCTTGTAAGTAACCGGGATGCGCTCGCGGTCGCCGAGGATCTCTTCGGTGGTCAGCGTGATGGATTCGCCGGCTATGAGCTCGATCGGCTCTTCCTTCAGCTTGCCCAGACGGATCTCGGGACCCTTCGTGTCGAGCAGGATGGCGACCGTCTTGCCGAGCTCCTCGCACGCTTGGCGAATGTTCTTGATCCGGTTGCCGTGCTCTTCGTAGTCGCCGTGCGAGAAGTTGAGGCGGGCGACGTTCATGCCGGCGCTGATCAGTTTTTTAGTGTTTTCCAGCGATTCGCTGGATGGGCCGATCGTACAGACGATTTTCGTTTTGCGCATGATTAAAGTAACCTCCATTGGATGTCGGGCGGACGGATCACCGTATACCACCGATTGTGCCCGCACGGAAGGCGATTCAGACGCCCCCGCGCGGAATTACGCTTGTCTGACTTCATGCCGAACGCCCGTCCGAGAACCGGAAGGGCGCTTGGCCTTGCTCATACCAACTCGGGAGCTGCGAACTTGCCGACGCTGCGGAACTTGCGGTACCGGTCCTCCACAAGCGCCTCCGGCGTCATCGCGGACAATTCATCCAGGTGGCGCCAGATCGCCGTCTTCACCGCTTCGGCGGTCGTAGCCGGATCCAGATGCGCCCCGCCCTTCGGCTCGGGAACGATCTCCTCGATGATGCCGAACGCCTTCAGGTCCTTGGCCGTGATCTTCATGGCTTCGGCCGCTTGATCCGCCTTCGAGGCATCCTTCCAAAGGATGGACGCCGCACCGTTCGGGGAGATGACGGAGTAGATCGCATTTTCCAGCATGAGGACGCGATTGCCGACGCCGAGCGCGAGCGCGCCGCCGCTGCCGCCTTCGCCGATGACGACGCAGATGACGGGGACGCGCAGCAGCGCCATTTCCTTCAGGTTGCGTGCGATCGCTTCGGACTGCCCTCTCGCCTCCGCAGAGTCGCCCGGGTAGGCGCCCTTCGTGTCGATAAAGGTGATGATCGGACGGCCGAACTTGTTCGCCTGCTGCATAAAGCGAAGCGCCTTGCGGAAGCCCTCCGGATGCGGGCTGCCGAAGAAGCGCTGAATGTTGTCCTTCGTATCTTTACCCCGTTGGTGGCCGAGTACCGTCACCGGCACGCCGTTCAGCTTCGCGATGCCGCCGACGATCGCCAGATCGTCGCCGAACAGCCGGTCGCCGTGCAGCTCGATGAAATCGTCGAAAATCTCGTTGATGTAATCGAGCGTCGTCGGCCTGGAGTGGACGCGGGCCAAATGCATGATCTGGGCGCCGGACAGGTTGCTGTATACCTCTTCTTCGAGCTTCTTGTACGCTTCTTCGAGTCTGGCAATCTCGTCGCTGAAGTCGATATTCTGTTCGACGCCGACTTTTTTCAGATGATCGATCTTGCGGCGCTGCTCGGACAACGGGCCTTCGAAGGGAAGCTTATTGTCCATCTGAAGCACCTCCTGCGACATGCATCTCGAGCAGCTTTGTCAAAAATGCCTTCATGTCCTTGCGGTGCACGACCTTGTCCAGCTGGCCGTGCTTGAGATTAAACTCGGCCGTCTGGAAGTTGTCGGGCAGCTTCTGCCGAATCGTCTGCTCGATGACGATGCGACCCGCGAAGCCGACGATCGCTCCCGGCTCGGCCAAAATGTAATCGCCGAGGCTCGCAAAGCTCGCGGACACGCCGCCGAGCGTCGGATCGGTGAAGACGGAGATGAACAGCCCGCCGTCCTCCTGGAACTTGGCAAGCGCGGCGCTGGTCTTGGCCATCTGCATCAGACTCAGGATACTCTCCTGCATCCGTGCGCCGCCCGACGTGGAGAACAGCAGCAGCGGAAGCTTCTTCTCATGGGCCAGCTCGATCGCCCGCGTCACTTTTTCACCGACGACGGATCCCATGCTCCCGCTGAAAAAATCGAAGCTCATCACGCCGATGACGACCGGGATGCCCCCGATCTCGCCTTCGCCGGTCACGACGGCATCCTTCAGGCCGGAGCTCGCCTTCTGCTGCTCCAGCTTGGCCTTGTAGCCCGGGAACTCGAGGGGATCCTCGGAGGTGAGATCGGCATCGGTCTCAAAAAAACGCCCGTCGTCGAGCGTCATCGCGATGCGCTCCAGGGCGTTGAGCCGCGAGTGATGACCGCAGGTGGAGCACACCTTGAGGTTCTTCTCCCATTCCTTGCTGAACTGGATGTTGCCGCACTTCGGGCAGCGGTTCATCAGTCCTTCGGGAATCTCGCGCTTGGGACGCTCCCCGGCCGCAGGAGCCTGGGAGACGGAAGGAACGGTAGCATATTTCTTCTTCTGGAATAAATCCTTAAACACAGCGACACCTCACAAGGCGCAAAAATGGCGGTCCCGCCGGCGACGGGCGGTAACCCCGCACGGGAAGTCCCGTACGGAGAGTTCAAAGCCCGCGCGGACGAAATCCGCAGCTATCAGGCGCGACATGCATAGGACGATCCGACCCGCGAAGGACGGCAATCTGCCGCATGAGTCACATATGCAATATACTGCCGAGCACTTCTTGTACTTCCTGTACTTCACCGGAGGGCACCAATATCTCGTACTGCGGCTTGGTCAGGTTGATCGCCCGGACCCGAACGAGGAAGCCCTCGCCCTCCAGCCGATTCTGAATCCGCTCCGCAATCTTGGCGGTCGGCGCAATATAAATGACCGTCCACATGACGCGGTACCTCCATAGGTGATCGATTCTACAATAAAGAAATGATAGCACACAAGGATCGGGACTAGCAACCGTGGGACCGCCTGCCTGCCGGGCTGACGGCTTCCGCGCGGCCCCGTACAGAAGAACCGGCCGGGCGAGAAGCCGCTGTCGGCCATGTGCTGCGAGGCTTCGACGTCGATTGGGGAGCGCTAGTCGGCGGAGCTTCGCCGAGGGCTGCAGGCCTCGTGCGGCGAGGCTTCGCCGAGGACTGGGAGCCTCATGCGGCGAGTTTTCGCCGCGGGCTGGGAGCCTCGTGCGGCGAGTCTTCGCCGAGGGCTGGGAGCCTCGTGCGGCGAGGTTTCGCCGCGGGCTGGGTGCGCCGGTCGGGCTGCCTACGGACTGAAAAAGGTTCGCTGTCTTTAAAGACAGCGAACCCTAGCGAATGACATTCGATTCGGCATGGACGGGCGGCCTTGACATACCATCGTCGAAATTAAAGTCGGAAGCGGACCGATTCGGCGAATAGATAAGAGCGATTGTGCAACTAATCATCCTGCATATAAGCGAATACGGGCGAACAGTTGCCGAAATGCAACTAATTCGACGCGCAGCACGAGAAATCGGCGGTTTTCGGACAATTAGTTGCATTTAAGCCACTATCCGTGAGAATCGGCGACATGCAGCAGAAATTAGTTGTACTCTAGCACTTACTCGCGGACGGCCGACAGCGATATGCGCAGCGCACCTTGCGCGGGGAGCAACGCGCAGACGTCACGCGTCGGATCCTAGGGCGCCTGCAAGTGCATCGGTCCGATGTCGAGGTTAAGACGCCGGAAGTTCAAAACAAAGTCCGAAGTAGCTCGATGTCGCACTCCGAGACCAAAGCCCGAAGCCACAATCGAAAACCAAAGCTCGAAAACACATTAGAAGACCTCAGCTAGAAGACACAATGGAAGACCAAAGCTCGAAGCCGCGGCCCTAAGACATAGATCCGTGTCCGCACCGCGCACGGCACCGCCTCTCCGGCGGGCGGTGCCGTGCGCGGCAAGAAGTCTCGCCGCCGCTACTTCACCCTGGCGCTGCCGTCGCCGAGCAGCTTTTCGACCGCTGCCGTCAATTCAGGCGAAGGATCGACGCGGTATGCGTCGTTCAACGCCAGCGTCTTGCGCTCGCGTTCATAGAATAGAACGGTAGGCAGCGGGCCGCGGTGCGCGGACAGCAGCGCCTGCAGATCCTTCAGCACGGACGGCGCCTCGTGGCCGGCGTCGATCCGCACATAGAAGCGCCGGTCAGAATCTCCGCCGGCCCCGCCTGCGCCTGATCTGACGCCGCTTGGGCCTGTAGCGTTCCCCGGCGCACGGCTCCTCTGTCTGTCCGGCGACGGCGCGGGCTTCACGACGGACGACGAGCGACGTGCGCCCTCGGCCGCCGCGGCGACCGCCTTCGCCGGCGCGGGATCGCGGCCCGCTTGGGCGGGAGCCCGGTCGGGCCTGCCGCCCCGGTAGCCGCCTCGACGCATGCGGGACGCCTCCTGCTTCAGCGTGTCCGCCGCCAGCGGCACGATCTCGTCCGCCAGCAGCTTGAAGTCCTCGTCGCCCTGTTGGAGCTTGGCCCGCACGAGTACGAGGGCCCCCTTCCCCGCGAACGAGGACGCCGTCTTCCAGACGGATGGGAAAACGACGAGCTCCACGCCCATGATCCGGTCCTCCAGCTCCAGGAAGGCCATCGCCTGTCCGCTTTTTGCGACGATCGGCTTCAGCGACACGACCATCCCCGCGGTCACCACCTGGGCGCCGTCCTCCGCTTCGGCCAGATCGGCGAGCCGGTCCAGGCCGGCTTCTTCCCAGAGACCGTCGAAGGCGTCGAGCGGATGCCCGGACAGGTACAGGCCGAGCAACTCGCGCTCGAGCTCGAGCGTCTGCGATGCGGTGTACGGCGCGACCGCCGGCAGGTCGACCTCCCAGTTCGGCGCGTCGCCGAGGTCGAACAGCTCGAGCTGCAGCTCTTCCTTTTCCTTGCGCCAGACCGCGGCCGCCTCGACGGACTCGTCGAGGGCCGCCAACAGCTGCGCGCGGTGGCCGGGCAGCGTGTCCAGCGCGCCGCAGAGCAGCAGCGACTCGAGCACGCGCTTGTTGCATGTGCGCGGATCGACGCGCCTGCACAGATCGGACAGGCTGTCGAACGGCCGCTCCGCCCGCTCCTTCAGGATGCTCTCGATCGCCTGCGTGCCGACGTTCTTCACGGCCGCGAGCCCGAAGCGGATCGCGTTAAACGCGCGGGCCGGATCGCCGGACGACGCGTCGACGCCAACGCCGTCCGACGCAGCAGTTCCCGTGCGTACAGGCGTGAACAGCACGTTGCTCTCGTTTACGTCCGGCGGCAGCACGGGAATGCCCATCCGTCTGCATTCGTCGACGTATTCCGCCGTCTTGCGCTGATTGCCGATGATCGAGGTCAGCATGGAAGCCATGAACGGCACAGGATAATGCGCCTTGAGGTAGGCCGTCTGAAAAGCGAGCACGCCATATGCGGCGGCATGCGCGCGCGGGAAGCCGTAATCCGCGAACCGCAAAATCATGTCGTATACGCGGTTTGCTTCGTCTTCCGTGTAGCCTTGGCCGAGGCTGCCCCGCACGAAATGCGCGCGCTGCTCGTCGAGAATCTCGCGTTTCTTTTTGCCGACGGCCCGGCGCAGCAGGTCCGCTTCGCCAAGCGAGAAGCCCGCCATCGCGGAGGCGATCTGCATAATCTGCTCCTGATAGACGATGATGCCGTACGTGTCCTTCAGGATGGGCTCCAGATCCGGATGCGGGTACTCGGCCGCCACCTCGCCGTGCATCGTCTTGATGAACTGCGGGATGAACTCCATCGGCCCCGGCCGGTACAGCGCCACCACGGACACGATGTCCTCGAACGTCCTCGGCTTCATATCCCGCAGGACTCGCCGGATACCCGTAGACTCCATCTGGAAGACGCCTGTCGTGTCGCCGCGTCCCAGTAGCTCATAGGTGGCGGGGTCGTCGAACGGGATGTCCTCCCACCGAATCGCCTTGCCCGTCGATTCGAGCACGCTCTGCATGGCGCGCTCGATGATCGACAGGTTGCGCAGGCCGAGGAAGTCCATCTTGAGCAGGCCGACCGCTTCAAGATGCTCCATCGAATACTGCGTCAGCGGCACCCCGTCAGTCCCTTCCTGGAGCGGCACATAATCCGTCAGCGGCTCGGAGGAAATGACGACGCCGGCCGCGTGCGTCGAGGCGTGCCTCGGCATCCCTTCCGCCCGGCGCGCCATAGCGATCAGATCGCCGACCGGTCCGCCTTTTTCGGTTAGGGCGCGGAACTCGGGGTTCTCCCTGGCGGCTCTGGCGATCGACATCCCGGGCATGCCGGGGATCATCTTGGCCGCACGATCCACGTCTCCGTAAGGCAGGTTCAGCACGCGTCCGACGTCGCGCACGGCCGCGCGGGCGGCCAGCGTGCCGAACGTGATGATCTGCGCGACGTGGCCGCTGCCGTACTTGGCCGCGACGTAGCGGATGACCTCGTCCCGGCGCTCGTCGCTGAAGTCGATGTCGATATCGGGCATCGAGATGCGCTCGGGGTTCAGGAAGCGCTCGAACAGCAGCTTGTGCGCGATCGGATCGACGTCCGTGATGCGCAGGCTGTAGGCGACGATGCTGCCGGCCGAGGAGCCCCGGCCCGGTCCAACCGCGATGCCGTGCTCCCGGGCGAAGCGGATGAAGTCCCACACGACCAGGAAGTAATCGCTGAAGCCCATCCGGGCGATAACGTCGAGCTCGTACCGAAGCCGGGCTTCGGCTTCGGCCAACCGCGCTTCGCCTTGCGCGCCGTAGCGCGTTTGCAAGCCTTGAAGGCATAGCTCGGCGAGATAGGTCTCGGCCGTTCCGCCATCCGGAATCGGCGAGAACTTGGGCAGTATATGCGCTCCCAGCTCCAGCTCAAGCTCGCACCGGTCGGCGATGAGCGCCGTATTCGTCACCGCTTCGGGGCGGTGGCGGAAGAGCGACGCCATCTCCTCCCCGCTTTTCATATACAGCTGGGAAGTGCCGATCCGGAACCGGTCCTGATCGTCCACGGTCTTGCCGGTGCCGATGCAGATAAGCACGTCCTGCAGCACGTGGTCTTCTTCGGTCAAATAGTGCGAATCGTTGGTCGCCGCCAGCGGAATGCCCAGCTCGTCGGCGAGCCGGAGCACGCCCGTCGTGATCCGCTTCTGGTCGGTCAGGCCGTGGTCCTGTATCTCCAGGAAATAGTCGTCCCCGAATAAGTCCCTGTATCGAAGCGCCGTCTCCTTCGCCTCCGCGTCCCGCCCGTTCAGCAGATGCTGGGACAGCTCGCTGCTCATGCAGCCGCTGAGGCAGACGAGGCCCTCCGCATGCAGGGACAGCGCCTCGAAGTCGATCCGGGGACGGTAATGAAAGCCCTCGAGGTGGCCGATCGAGCTCAGCTTCATCAAATTGCGGTAGCCCGCGGCATTTTTGGCCAGGAGCGTCAGATGATAGATCGGCTGGTCGCGGCGCGACGCCTTCTCGAGACGCGAGCCCGCGGCGACATAGGCTTCCATGCCGATGATTGGCTTGATTCCCCTCTCGCGGCAGGCTTTGTAGAAAGGAATCGCCCCGTACATGACGCCGTGATCGGTCAGCGCCAGCGCCTTCATCCCGAGCTCCGCCGCGCGCGCGGTCATGTCCTTGATGCGCGAAGCCCCGTCCAGCAGGCTGTATTCGCTGTGATTATGAAGATGGACGAATCCGCACATCGCCATACCTCCCCCGTGTTCCCGTTTTTGTTCCCATTATTCGAATTGTATCATATCGGCGCGGGCACGTCCCATACATATAAAGAACGGGAGGGATGCATATGAACCGCGTCTATGCGCATGCGGTGCTCGACTTCTTTATCGCCTTCGGCGTGGTGATGGGCGGAGCGATGCTGGCCGGCATGGCGGCGCTGTTCCTCTGGCGTCCGCCGGCGGAGACGGTACTCGAGATCGCGGGGAGAATCAAGATATGGGCAGTCGTCGTCGCCGTCGGGGGCTCGATCGATCCGATCCGCGTGATCGAGGCCAATGTGCTCGAAGGCTATCTGTCGCCTGCCGTCCAGCAGATCGGGTATATCGTCTGCGCATTCCTCGGCGCGCACCTGGCTACGGAGCTGGTGCAGTGGATGTGCAGGAGTCCGGGGTGAGGCCGTGAGAGTCCCCGTATTCGCCAAGTACGGAAGGGGCATGCAGGCCGCGGCCTTTTTCCTGTGCGGGATGATCGTCGGCGCGGCCGTCTACAGCGGTCTGGTCCTCGACCAGACGAACCGCATCGTGCTGCATAACTACGAGCTGAAGGAGCGGGCCGAGCTGGCCGAGCAGCAGGCGAGGCAGAAGGAAAAGCCGAATGCGAGCCAGACGGTCGTCTCGAGCATCGTCCTTTACGTCAACGAAGTCCCGGGCAAGGAGCCGCTCGACGCCGTCACGGAGAGCGCGCTCAAGGAGAAGCTGCTGACAAGCCTGAAGAGAAGCTTCCTCGGGCGCAAAATTTACGAGATCGGGTCCGATGCCGCGCTTGCGCGCAGCTTGCTGGACGGAGCCGTCTACCCCGATATCGAAAAGAAGGATTATACCGTGCACATCCGCACGGTGCTCGCCGCGGACGGGCGGCTGACGGTATGGGCCGAGGCCGCTCCGCTGCTCCGGCGCTAAAATTGAGCCGTGCATTCAGCCGGCGGATATGCGGCCAGGAAGGTAAGCTCGCGCCATGCAATCGGCCTGGGGATTATGGTACAATGAGGGACAATTCGCCCAATCAGAAGGAGCTGCCCCTCTTGTCCAATCTCGAAGCGATTCTGTCCTGGATCTTCGGCATCGTCATCCTCGTCACGCTCGTCCTGTCCGTCAATTTCAGCTTCCGCTCCCGGCGGCATTCGGACCCTACGATCAGAGGGTTGATGGCCGCCCGGATGAACGTCTGCCTCGGCCTTATGCTGATCGCGCTGGCGCTGCTTCAGATGTTTATCTACAGCGGCTCGACGCTGCGCGTCATCGTCGGCGCCGTCTTCCTCGTGCTCGGCATTTTCAACCTGTTCGCCGGGCTTCGCAACCACGCGTTCTTTACGAAGCGTCGATCGTCTGCGCGGTGAGCATCGCCTTCGCCATGACTTCGCCGTCCTGAAGCGCGGCCGTGACCTCCAGCTTCAAGTGCCTGCGGCTCGCCTCGATCAGGTGCGGCTGTATGGACAGCTGCGCGTCGATCGGGATCGTCCGCAAATAATAGACCGTCATGTTCTCCACGATATGCTCATGCCTGCCCAGCTCCGTCGCCGTTCTGGCGGCGGCCTGCTGCATGAGCATCGTCAGCACGCCCTCCGACAGCGTCCCGAGCGCGCCGGACATTTGGGGCGTGACGAGCCCTGTGTAGGACTGCCTGCCGTCGGCGTCCCGCTCTTCGGAAAAGCCCGCCCACACGAGCGCGTCGAACGTCTCGCCGAGCTGCTCGGGCCGATTCGCGAACTGCATGGCCCGCAGCAGTTCGGCGCGGCTGACCGCTCCCGCGAGTTTGCGCTGCCGATCCACGACGGGCAACAGCTCGATGCCCTCGGACACCATCCGGTGAGCGGCCGACGCGATCGGCGTATTCATCGTCACCGTCATCGGCCTGCGCGTCATCAGCTTGTCCACGGACTGGTCCGGAGACCAGCCGACGACATCCTTCGAGGTCACCATGCCGACGACGCGGTTCCATTCGTCGACGACGGGGAATCTGGAGTAGCCGGTCTCCTGACTCGTCTTCAGGAAGTCGGCCACCGTCGCGGACTGCTTGAGCGAGCCGACCTTGGCCGTCGGCTCGACCAAGTCCGCGATCATCATGATCTTGCGCTTGATGAGACGGTCGTACATCGCCCGGTTGATCATGGACGCGACGGTGAACGTATCGTGCTTGCAGGTAAGAATCGGAAGCTGCCGGTCGTCCGCCAGTTCCTTCACGTCGTCGCTCGTGCCGAAGCCCCCGGTGACGAGCACGCCCGCTCCGTGCGCCAAGGCGATGCGGTGCGCGCCTTCGCGGTTGCCGACGATGAGCAGGCTGCCCGCGTCGATATAGCCCGTCATCTCGTCCAGCTCCATCGCGCCGATGACGAGCTTATGGAGCGTCTTCTCGAGGCCGCCGCCGCCCCCGAGCAAGCTCCCCTGCACGATCTCCAGCACCTCTGCGAACGTTAGTTGCTCGGGGTGGCTGCGCCGTTTTCGCCCGACCCTGACCGTCCCGATCCGCTCCTTGGTGCTGACGTACCCGGCCAGGCCCGCCTCCTTGAGCGCCCGGTAAGCCGTTCCCTCCGACACGTCCCTGTCCTTCGCCATCTGCCGAACCGATATCCGCGTGCCGATCGGCAAGTCCCTTATATAGCTGAGCAACTGCTCATGCTTCGTCAGTTCTTCTCCGGCTTTGTCGTTGCCTGCCATTCCCGTCGCCCTCTCTTTGTCGACCCGCGCAATTACGCTGTGGGCAAATGTGCCGAAACGCATTAAAATGATACTAACGTTCCTTTTCCATCAATGTAGCATAGCCGTCGCAGCCGAGTCGAGCCGACTTAAAAGGAGCACCCGTACATGCAAGGTCTGTTATCGTTCATCAAGCTGGATCTGTTGCTCTCCATCCCGCAGACGCTCACCATCCTCTGGCTTGCGTTTGCGCTGATCGGCTTGCGGCCGGCCGGCCGCTGGAAGCGGATGGTCACGATGGCTATCGTCAACTCGGTCTATACGGACCTGCTGATCAGGATTCTGCCTACCCCTGTTCACTTGCTGAATTCGGTCGCCATTACGACGCTTATGCTGTTCTTGCTGTTCAGGGACGTCGGTGTCAGAAAAAAACTGCTCGCCCTGCTCCTGTCTTACGTATTTGGCGCCCTGAGCGATCTGGCGATGTTCGGGATGCACGGGTGGATTTACGGAAATGAAGAACGGCTGCAGATGCTTGAATCGACGATGACGAATATCGTCTGCCTGTACCCGATACTGCTCGTATATTGGCTCGTCGCGGTCGCGTACGAAGCGCGCTCCGCCCTCTGGTTCGAGAATATAAGAGCGGCCGGCGGATTCATCCGCCGCCATGGCCTGGTTCAGGTGCTTGTCTGTCTGCTTCTGCAGCTGCTGACAGGCTGCATCGTCCTGTCGGCTCGCGTTATTCCGGGCGAATACGGACGGTTTGCCGACTATTTGTTTTACGCGACCGTTCTGCTTACGCTGCCTACCTTGTATTTTGTCGTACGGCTCATCGACCGCACTCGCCAGCATACGGTGCAGTCGACCCAGGAGCATTATATCGAGCAGATCAGCGGCATGTTCACGTCGATCCGGGGACAGCGCCACGACTTCCTCAACCACATCCAGGTCATGAGCACGATGCTGAAGCTCGGCAAGTACGAAGAGCTGCGGGCCTTTATGGCGGAGATCGTCAAAGAAACGCAGGAGGTCGGCGACATCGTCCACCATGACATCCCCGCCGTCGCCGCGCTGCTGAAGGCGAAGACCGCGGTCGCCCTGGGCCTCGGCATCGACTTGACCAGCCGTTTCGCGGGGCGCTGGGACCCGCAGTCTCCCGTCAAGATCATCGATATCGTCAAGATCGCGGGCAACCTCATCGACAACGCGTTCGACGAAGTCGTCAAGCTGCCGGCCGGTTCGCGTCGGGTTCGGGTCTCCTTCTGCTCGTTCGACGGCTATCTCGAGCTGGCCGTCCGCAATCCGGGGCCGCCGATCAGCGAAGAGGCAAAGGCGCGCCTGTTCGAGCCGGGATATTCGACCAAGACGGGAACGAATCGCGGCCTGGGCCTGCCGATCGTCCGCGAGCGGGTCGAGCACTACAACGGCACGCTGACGGTCCGCTCGGATGAGAAAAGAGGCACCGAATTCAGCGTACGGCTGCCGCAAAGAGCCGCTCAGTAGCCTGAGCGGCTCTTTCGTTTTTCGAAGGCCCTTCTCCGCTAAAAAAACAACACCCAGAACACGGAGAACAGAATGACGTACAGCACGACGGAAAACGATACCGTCACGTAGGCATCTCTGCGCTCCACTTCGTGCAGCTCAAGCGCATGGATGACCAGCAGCAGCAGACTCAGGAGCAGCAGCCCGCCAGTTAGCGCAAAAGACAGCTTAACGGATAAGAACGCCGCGACGGCCGAGATCAAATATCCGGCGCCGAACATGAGCTGCGAGCTCCCTTGATGCGTGACGATCTCGATCCAGGACCGCTTGCGCCGTCCGAAGCGGTTGCCGACGACGGACAGGGAGACCGTCAAGGACGCCAATGATAGCAACCCCAGCCACAGCAGCTTGAACGCCAGGCCGGCGCTCAGCAGGTTGCCCATGAACAGCGCCGAGAAAAAAGACATCGCGTGCTCGATCCGGTTCTGAACGGCCAGCACCCAGACGTAAAATCCGGCGACGGACGCCGCCGCTCCGATCAGACCGAGCGGCAGGTCTTCTGCGCCTCGCAGCGCGAGCGCGGCCGACGGATTGCGCAGCAAGGCCAGCAACAGCCGCGGGTTCGCGGAGAATCGCTCCCGGCTCATTTTTTCGACGACCTCCTTCTTGTGTTCAATCGCTGCTCCCCCTCTTCGACGCCGACCGCGGGATTCCCTCTATGTCGCTTGATCGAAAAACGAATACGACCGAACAAAATTCGAAAGTACCTTGCATTGTTGAGTAAAATAACTTATGAATGCAATGTACTTAACGTAATATAGGCAGGCCGCCACGGACTTGAATCGATATATTCAGTCTGGCATCGTCCATTCGTTCGTTCCCTCTCTTCATTTGAATCGACGACATGGATCAGGGTCCTCCGGGAGGAGAACCCTGATTTTTTACTGATTTCTTTCCTGATTGCTTCCCTTATTTCAGCATGATCATGCCTTCGAACTGCACGTCGAAGGTCACCGTTCCCGAGCTCAAGCTGTAAGCCTGAAGCTGAAGCTTGCTGCCGTTCATCCGCGGCGTGTCGACTTCCAGCCCGCCTTCGATGTCATGCGCGATCTGCGTCGCGGTCAGCTCCGAGCCGTTCCAACTGATCTTATAGATCTTCGTGGAGCGCGTCGTCCCCAGCGTGGCGCTGGCGTACAGCGTGCCTTCGGCGCCAGAGCCAAGGGAGAACGCGTCCGTCCAAGGCGTGTAGCTGCCGGCGGGACTGCCTTCTTCGACCTGTACGGCGGCATTGAAGAGCGCGCCGTTGTTCCGCAGCGGCACGGGCACCTTGTAGCCGGGACCGAAGCCGATATCGCCGCTCGCGTTGCCGTAGAGCGTATTGCCGGAGAGATACCAGCCGAGCCCGGAATTTTCGAGGAACAGCCCGTACCCCGTGTTGTTCCTGACGATGTTGTCCGTGATCTTCAGGTGGCGCACGTCTCCGCCGACATGAATCCCGTTGCCTTGGTTGTCTTTGACGATATTGCCAGAGACGATGATGTCCGCGTCGCCGTCGTAACCGGCGACCCGAATGCCGCCCTTCTTGGACTTGCTGATCGTGTTGCCATTGATGACGACGTTGGTCGCCTGGTTGTTCGCGGCATACTCCAGATGAATGCCGTAATCTTGCGCGTTAAAAATGCTGTTGTCCGAGATCGTGATGTAGTCTCCGTCGATGATGTAGACGCCCGAATTCAGGCCGACGGCCGGCACGTTCTGCACGCCGTTGATGATGTTGCCAACGATCGAGATATGCTTAGCTTCGTCCTCGATATGGATCGCTTCGTACCGGGCATTCTCGATGACGTTGCCGACGATGGAGACGTGCGTCGCGCCCGCGATGCCGATGCCAAGGCCAGCCCCGTCGGAGGTGCCGTAGCCTTCGGGCACCGAGATGTAGTTGCCCGCGATGACAAAGTTGTCGCCCGCGACGTAGGCCTCGCCCGGGTGGTTCAGTTCGACGGCGTCGCCGTGGATGTTGATGAACTGGTTGTCCACCACGCGCACGTCCATGACGTCCATAGCCAGCAGATTCGTCAATACGCCATAAGCCACTTCCTCGAAATGGTTGCCGCTCACCTGAATATGCTTGACGCCGGTGGCGTTGATGTTGACCGCCTGCTGGGTGGAATTGCCTTGGAAGGTGTTGTTCAGTATCCATACGTTCTTCACGTTCTGCGCGAAATCGACCCCGATATTGCCACCGGGCTTCTGGTTCTCGATGCTCAAGCCTTCGATGACGACTTTGGATTGATTCGGCGCGATTTCGAATACGGCATACCGTTCGGGCACGTCGACTTTAACCACTTTCGCCTGGTAGCCGAGCACTTTGGTGTTAGAATAGACGTAGAGGTTTTCCGAGGTCTTGTAGGTACCCTTCGGCAGATGAACGATGCCGCCGCCGGCGTCCCTTGCGTCGTTCAGCGCCTTCTGGATCGCCGCCGTATCGTCCGCTGCGCCGTCACCCTTGGCCGAATACGGCTTCGACTTTACGTTGTAGACGCGGACGTAATTTTCCGGCGCGTCTAACAGGTAACTCTCGACCGACTCGGCGATCCGCGCGTCCACCCCATTCCCGCCGTCGCTGCCCGACGATCTCGGCGCGGCCATCGCAGACCCGGTCAGCGCACCCATGGAGATCAACGCGGCCGCCAGCAGAGCGGCCATCGTCTTCTTAATCATCTTATCAGCCCCTGTCTCATGATCAGCGAGGCCTCTCTCCACTCCTCCCGCGCTCGCGAAGGACCACCTCCTTACGTAGTAAAGGCATTTTTGCTACTCCTTGACCGCTCCGAGCACCATCCCTTTGACGAAGAATTTCTGCAGGAACGGATATAGCAGGAGAATCGGAAGCGCGCCGATCAGAATCTGGGCGGCTTTGACCGTTCGGTCGCTGATATTGTCCATCTGCGAGGTGTTCAGCCCCATCTTGGTGATGTCGATCTGCACGATGATCGATTGCATCAGCGTGGCGAGCGGCCACTTCGCTTCCTTCATGTAAATCATCCCGTCGAACCAGGCGTTCCAGTGGTACACGATGGTAATGAGCGACAGCGTCGTCACGGCGGGCAGGGAAATCGGGATGTAAATGAGGAACAGCGCCTTCCATTGGCCGGCTCCGTCGATCAGCGCCGCTTCCTCCAACTCCTTGGGGAGCGTCCGGTAGAAGTTCAGCATGAGCAGGATCGTATAGGCGTTGACGGCCATCGGCAGCACCAGCGCCCAGATGGAATTCATCAAATGGAGCTTCTGCATCAGGATGTAGCCCGGCACCAGCCCCCCGTTGAAGAGCATCGTGATGACAAAGAACCAAGTGTACGCGCCGGCCCTGGGAAAGAATCGCCGATCGCGGGACAGCGGATAAGCGGCCGTAATCGTGATCAGCATCCCGATCGACACCCCGAGCAGCACGCGCACCACAGTATTGCCGAGCGAACGGATGAAGTTGTCGTTGCTGAGCGTCTTGACGTAAGCGTCCCAGGTGAAGTCGATCGGCCAGAACGTGACCAGATTGGCGGCCGTAGCCGACTTGCCGCTGACCGACACCGCCAGCACGTGGACCATCGGCAGCAGGCAGACGACGGACAGAGCGGCCAGCGCGGCTACGATCAACACATAGAAACTCCGGTATACCGGCGATTTGTAGTACATAAGGCGCCTCCTCTGCTCAGAATACCCGGTAGCCGGCGAATTTGCGGGCGCCCCAGTAGGATACGACGATCAACACAAGCCCGACGAACGACTTGAAAAATCCCATCGCGGTCGCGAAGCTGAAATCCCCGTCGATCAAGCCGACCCGATAGACGAACGTATCGATGATGTCGCCCTTGTCGTAGACCATCGCGTTGTACATCGTGAAGATTTGGTCGAAATTCGCATTCAGCACGTTGCCGAGGGACAGTGTAAGCAGGACGACGATAATCGGCAGGATGGCCGGCAAGGTCACGTTCAGCGTCTGCTTGAACCGGCCCGCGCCGTCCATCTCCGCCGCTTCGTAAAGTGCGGGGTTGACGCCGGTGAGCGCCGCGAGGAACAGGATGGCGTTGAAGCCGAACTCCTTCCACACGTCCGTGACGACGACGGTTCCCCGGAACAGATTGCCGTCGCTCAGGAACTGCAGGGGTTCGACGCCCGGCAGCGTACCCAGAAAGTGGTTCACGAGCCCGTTTACCGAGAGCAGGTCGAGCAGCAGTCCGCCGAATATGACCCAAGACAGAAAATGGGGAATGTACACGAGCGTCTGGACGAACCGCTTGAAGAACATCTGACGGATCTCGTTCAGCAACAGCGCGAAGACGAGCGGAACGAGCAGATGAAGCACGATCTTAAGGGCGCTGATGACGAAGGTGTTCCAAATGACCTGCACCCCGTCCTCCCGCTCGAACAAATAGCGGAAATGCTCGAATCCAACCCAGGGCGATCTCGCGAACCCCAAGTGCGGCTTAAAATCCTGAAAGGCCATTACCAGGCCGCCCATCGGCAAGTAATGAAATACGAGGGTGACCAGTACGGCCGGCAGCAGCATCAGATGCAAGGATCCGGCGTGGGTCCGGTTTCGATTGCGCATGTCTTTTTCCTCCACTGGTTGTCAATTTCCTATCATTCGGCTTTACTATATTGTAGAAAGCAAGGCGCCAGACCCGACAGAAGAAATCCTTTACCTTGGGTTATAATCTCATGAGGTCTGAACGGAGGGGCTCCTTTGCCCATCAAAGCCACCATTTTCAACAAAATGATCCTGCTCGCCGTCATTCTGCTCATCCCCGTGCTGTCGCTCTTTGTCTACTTCAACCGGGAATCGGAGGCCGCGACCCGCAAGGAGATCGAGAACGGCTCGATCTCCCGCCTGCAGTTTTTCCTCTCTCAGGTCGAGACGAATCTGGACCGGATGAGCTTCTCCGCCTCGCAGGTCAGCAGGGATCCGAGCCTGCAGGAGCTTAAGGCGATCGAGCTCGGCCTCGACATGTTCGAGAAGTGGCGCAGCGTTATGAACCTGTCCGAGAAACTTCGGCTGCTCAGCTCCTCCAACAAGTTCGAGAACCAGATCAGTCTCTACATGCCCCAATCGCAGGAGGTCATCTCCTCCGATACGACCGCCCGCTACTCGGAAGAAAAGCTGGGCAAACCGATCGTCTCCCGCTGGAGGCACGGCCCGATATCCTTGAACGGAACCGATACCGAAGGCTTCTCCTACACCCTCGTGGAACCCGTCTCCTACCGCAACCGCCCGAAGGAAGCCAACTTTATCGTCGAGATCAGCTTCGCCGACCAAAGCGTCATGTCGCAGCTCGACCAATATAAAACCGCCGAGGGCGGCGACCCGTTCTTGTTCGACCCCGCAGGCAGCGGCCGTATCCTGAACCGGAGCGCGGAAGCTGCCCTATGGGAGGCGATCGCGCACAATCTCCGCTTCGATCCGCAAGGGCCGAAGGCCTGGACGGCAAGCATCCGGGTGAAAGACCAGGAGTTCCTCGTCGGCGTCGTCCGCTCCGACTTGATGGGCATGTACCTCGTGAACCCTTATCCGATGGACAAGGCGCTGGCGCCGATCCGCGGCAGCCGAGCGATCTTCTACCTGTCCGTCGCCATGCTCCTCGCCATCTGCGCGGTCGCCACCTGGATGTTCTACCGCCACGTGCAGGCGCCGATCAAATCGCTCGTAAGGGGCGTGCAAAATGTGAAGAAAGGGCAGTTCTCCTTCCGGATCGCGCGCAAAAACAACTCGGAATTCGAGTTTTTGATCGATCGCTTCAACGAGATGGCCGAGGAAATCCAGCTGCTGATCGAGAACGTCTACGCCGAAAAGCTCCGCTCCCGGGAAGCGATGCTCAAGCAGCTCCAGTCGCAGATCAATCCGCATTTCCTGTACAACACGCTGAACTTCATCAAGACGATGGCCATCGTGGGAAACGAGGACGCAGTAGAACGGATGATCGTCAACCTCGGGGAATTTTACCGATACGCGACGAGGACCGAGAACCGCCTGGCGACCGTGCGCGAGGAGGTCGAATTCATCCGCAGCTACCTGTCGATCCAGCAGCTGCGGATGCCGCGCCTGCATTTTGAGATCGACATCCAAGACGAGCTGGCGCCGCTGGAAATTCCCCGAATTCTGCTGCAGCCCGTCGTCGAGAACGCGATCGTGCACGGCGTGGAAGCGAAGCTGCGGGAAGGCCAGGTGCGGGTGCGGGGAGAACGTCAAAGCGGCGGGATATGCCGCATCGCGATCGAAGACAACGGCCAAGGCCTGGATGAAAGGGCGATGGCGGAGCTCCAGCGAAAGATCGCTCTCCCGCTGACCGACGAGATAGGGTGCGGCGTATGGAACGTAAACCAGCGTCTGCAGCTCGAGTTCGGCACGGATGCGGGCTTGCGTTTCTTCCGATCGGAGCTGGGCGGCCTGGGCGTAGAGCTGAAGTGGACATGTGGAGAAAAGGAGGATGACGGACATGTTCCGAATCTTGATCGTGGATGACGAGCCTTCGGTCGCGGAAAGCCTGGAGCTGGCGTTGCCATGGGAGGCGCTCGGCATCGAAATGGTATACAAGGCGTACTCGGGCGCGGAGGCGCTCGACATTCTGTCCCGGTATCCCGTCGATATCATGCTGACCGATATCCGGATGCCGGAGATGTCCGGGATCGAGCTGTCTTCGTTCGTGCGCGCCCGCTGGAAAAATACGAGCGTCATCTTTCTGACCGGCTACTCCGATTTCGATTACGCTCGGCATGCCGTCGAAATTCAGGCGGCGAACTATATCCTGAAGCCGTTCCGCAACGACCGCGTGGTAGAGGCGCTACGAGCCGTCATCGCCCAAAAAGAACGGGAGTGGCAGGAGAAGCATTCATACCGCAAAGCCGTCTACGCGCTCGAAGATAATCTGCCGCTGCTGCGAAGCCACCTGCTCGAAAATCTGCTGCGGGGACGCGCTTACGCAGAAGAAGCGCTGGCGCGGAAGCTGGAGACGCTAAGGCTCCCGTTCGGCGCGGACGAGCCGTTCGGCATCATACTGGCGCGTCTGGACGAAGGGTTCCTGCATTTCGGCAGCGACGATCTCGCCCTCATGGAATACTCGATCGGCAACATCGCCGAAGAGCTGTTCCGGCCTTATTTCCGGCTCTGGCACTGCAAGGACGAGCATGAGTACCTCGTATTCCTGCTTCGGCCGGACCGCGACGCCGTCCGCGAATCGCTGGGGACGCAGCCGTCCGAGCCGGCGCTCCGCCAATTGACCGAAAAGCTGGTTGCCGAGCTGCAGAGCAGCGTCCGCAATTACCTAAAAGGCGGCATATCCGTCATGACGGGGCCGTGGGGCGCTTTTCCCCGGGACGTGCGGGGCGCCTACCAGCAATCCCTTCATTACTTCCGAAGCAAGATCGGCAGGGAGCAAGAGCTGTTGTTCACCTACCAGGACGAAGCCGAGGGACCTCGGTCCGCTCCGGTTACGCTGAACAAGCTGTACGAGCCGCCGACCCTGCTGCAGCTGTTCGAGCTTGGCAAATGGGAGGAAGCGGCGAACAAGATCGACGCCATCCTCTCCGAGATCGAAGGTCTCGATGGAAAATCGGAATACATGCTGGAGGCGTTCTGGAGCATCTCCTCCGCCTTCGCCCGCTTCGCGCACAAGAACGGCAAGCCGTTCGCCGTATGGATCGGTTCGGAGCCCGGCGGTCCAGCTTCCGGTTTCCCGCATTCGATGGTGCAGCTGGACGCCTGGTGCCGGGGAATGCTCGGCAAGCTGTCGGCCGAGATGGACAGGGAAACGCGGGACTCGCGCGGCGACCTCGTGCGGATGGTCAGACTGTACGTGGAGACCCACCTCTCCGAAGACATTTCCTTGCAGGCGATATCGGACCATGTGAACCTGAATCCATCCTACCTGTCGAGGATTTACAAGCTGGAGACCGGTCAGAGCATCAGCGATTACATCTACGGCTTGCGGATGGAGAAGGCGGCCCACTATTTGCGCTCCACCGGCATGAAAATATACGAGATCACCGCGAAGCTCGGATACCAGTACGCGCCTTATTTCATCAAGGTTTTCAAGCAGCATTTCGGCGTGACGCCCCAGGAATACCGGGACGGTCAAACTTGAAAAACCAATAAGAGTGTAACGAAAGGTAAAAGAATTCTTCTATACCGGCTTCCCCCGTCGGCTGTAAATTTAAGCTGTGATATCACGAACAACCGAAAAATCATGAGGGGGAAACGCCTTTGTCGCCGAAAAAATGGAAAATTCGCGTTTATGCGTTGCTAGCGGTCGCGATGGTCGTCGCGATGCTGGCCGCCTGCTCCAAATCGAACGACAACGAGCCCGCCGCGAGCGGAAGCTCCGGAGCCAGTGGAAGTCCTAGCGCCGGCTCGTCGGAGTCGACATCGCCCAGCCCTTCCGAATCATCCGCTCCGCTCAGGGACGGCAAGTTCGATCCGCCAGTCACGGTCACGACCTGGGGCTATTACAGCAATACGTACAAATTCGCCGATGGCCAGTCCATCGACAAAAACACCGCGCTGGATTGGGCAAAAGAAAAACTCGGCATCGAATTCAAGTATTTGTGGACCAGCCCCTGGGAGAACGACGCAGCCCTGACGAAGATGCGCCTGTCGCTCTCGTCCGGCGAGAAGCTGCCGGACGTCGTCTACGTCAGCGTGGACGCCAAAGGACGCGCCATCATCGCCGACCTGATCGAGACTGGGCAGTTCATGGACGTCTCCGAGCTGTTCGACAAGCACGCCTCGGATGCGTTGAAGGGCATTCTGGACAATCACCCCGAGCTGTGGCAGTTCGCCAGCAAGGACGGCAAGAAGTACGGCATCCCCAAGACGCATGACCCGTACGCGAACGCGCCGCTCATGTATATCCGGGAAGACTGGCTGAAAAACGTAGGCATGAAGACGCCGACGACGATCGCCGAGCTGGACGCCGTCATGGACGCCTTCGCGAACAAGGATCCGGAGAAGGACGGCAAGAAAAATACGTTCGGCGTCTCGCTCGGCACGAAAAACACGTGGCTCGAAGGCTTCAACGGTACGGGCTGGATCTTCGGCGCTTACGGCACCGTCCCGACGTACTGGATCAAAGGCGCAGACGGCAAGCTGCAGTACGGTTCCGTGCAGCCGGGCGCCCGCGAAGCGCTATTGAAGTTGAACGAGTGGTACAAAAAAGGCTACATCGACCCCGAATTCGCGACCAAAGACGCGACCAAAGCCGCCGAGTCGGTGACGGCCGGCAAGACGGGCATCCTGACCGGCCCGTACTGGATGCCGATCTGGCCGCTGCCCGATCTGGTCAAGAACGTGCCCGAAGCCGTAATGGCGCCGGCCGTGCTACCGGCGGGTCCGAACGGCAAACCGGGCTTCAACGAAGGCGATTCGCTGCTGGGCGTCTTCCTCGTCAACAAAGATATGAAAAATCCGGAAGCGCTCATGGTCTACCTGAACAAAATGCTTCAGGCCGGCACGCGCGAGAAGGGCTCCGACGTGGAGTTCGGATTCGTGGAAGGCTATGACTACAAGTTGGTGGATGGCAAGCCGGTAGCCGACCAAGTGAACCGCGTGGACGCCATCTTGCCGGGCAACGGCGCGATGATGGTACCGGAGCGGAACGTCGAGTCGCTCGCTTACCTGTCTACGGGAGCGGAGCCCCGCAACATGTTCGACCAGGGCAACGTCTCCGCCCAGCCCGCCCATCTGCCGGGCGCGATCATGCAGAAGCAATTCCCTTTCGGCATCGTGAACGAGTTCAAGGGCGCCACCACCCCGACGATGGAAACGAAGTGGGAAGCGCTGACCAAGATGGAAACCGAAGTGTTCACCAAAATCGTCTACGGCCGCGAGCCGATCGAAGCGTTCGACGAATTCGTCAAGAAGTGGAAATCCTCCGGCGGAGACCAAATCACCCAAGAGGTGAACGACTGGTACGCCGCAACGGGCCAGAAGTAAGCAGACGGAAAAGCGCAAGCCTGGGCGGCCTGCGCTTTTCCGTTGCGTCAACGTGCATCGAGACAAGCGTCAGGCTTGAAGCTGCTTCAGCTGATAGAACTCGCCGCGCTTCGCCATCAGCTCGTCGTAGGTGCCGATCTCGGCGACCTGCCCGCGCTTCATGACGACGATGCGGTCGGCATCGCGGATGGTGGATAGCCTGTGCGCGACGATAAACGTCGTGCGGTTCTGAATGAGTTTCTGCATCGCCTGCTGCACGTAGTATTCGGACTCGTTGTCCAGCGCCGATGTCGCCTCGTCGAGCAGGATGATCTTCGGGTCGCGGACGAGCGCGCGGGCGATGGCGATCCGCTGGCGCTGGCCGCCGGACAGCTTGCCGCCATGCTCGCCGACTGCGGTATCGAGACCTTGGGGCAGCTGCGCGATGACATCTTGCAGGTAGGTCATCCGGATGACCTCGTCCAGCCGCTCCTCGCTCACCGAAGGGAGCCCGTAGGTGATATTCTCGCGGATCGTTCCCGAGAATAGCACCGTGCTCTGATGCACGACGGCGATGCGCGAGCGGTAGGACGTCATGTCCAGCTCATCCATCGGAACGCCGTCGATCGCGACTTGGCCCGACGTCGGCTTGCTGAAGCCGATCGCCAGATTAAGCACGGTCGACTTGCCGGCGCCGGAAGCGCCTACGAGCGCGATGCATTCGCCCGCCTTCACGCGAAGATCGAATCCGTTCAGCACGTGTCGCTCGGAATTCGGATAGCCGAAGTTCACGTCGCGGAAGTCGAAGTCGCCTTTGACGTCATCGAGCTTCCGCTTGCCCTGATACTCCTCCGTATCCTGCGAGAGAAGAATCTCCGTCACCGAATAGATCGACTCGAAGCCCTTGGCGATATTCGGATAAATGTTGATCAGCTGCGTGATCGCACCCAGGATCATGGCGAAGTATGACTGATACAGGACGATGTCGCCGACCGGAATCTCCCCGCGGAAGGCGAGCAGCACGGTGAACGCGAGGCACAGCACCTGGAACGTCTGGAACGTTACCCAGGCGGCGGAACCGAAGTAAGCCTCCACGATGTCGAGCCGGTAGCCCTTGGAGCGAAGCTTGCTGAGCGTGCTGTCGATCTTGTTGATCTCGGTCTGCTGCAAGCCGTGCGCCCGCGTGACCGGCATCATGCCGACCATCTCGGATACTTGTCCGGACATCGATTCGATCTGCTTGCGGAAGTCGCTGTTCGTGCGCCGGATCTTTTTGCGGAAAAAAGTGACCATCGCGACGCCGGCTGGAATCGTCAGCAGGAAAAACAGCATGACCGTCCAGCTCTTGCCCGCCGTGATGACGATCGCGACGATGACGCTGACGATCGCCGGCAGCACCGACAGCATCATCTGCCGGGACAGGAACTCGATCGCCTCGACGTCCCGCAGCACCTTGGACTGCAGTCTGCCCGCGGCGAGCTCGCCGTGCGCGGACATCGACAGCCGCTGAAGCTTGCGGACAAGCGTGCTGCGCAGGCTCGCTTCGACGTAACGGATCGCCTTGCTCATATAGCTGATGTGCAGCACCTGCGTCGGGATATTCTGAACGATGACGACGAACAAAATCGCGATGTTCCACCAGAGCGAGCTCGTGCTGTACTTATCCGGCTTCGTCGCCATATTGATCAGGTTGGCCGTGATGATCGGCAGCACGTAGACCGGAGAATGCTTGATCAGGAAAAAGAAGGCCGACCAGAGCAGCTTGCTCCAATGGTCTTTATATAGAAGATACAGGATTCGGGAGGGACGCCGATCCGTCAACGCCTCGTTTTCAAACAGATGCTCCAGTCCGTACGAAGTCGGCTCCGACTGCGGGACGGCGGCGGTATTCATTTGCGAACACTCCTTTGAACAAGCCGTTAACGCGTGTTCACAGATTTCATAACTTCCTCATTTTCAAGCATTCGGGCCCATATGTAAACTCAAGCATTCCGATAAAAAGCGGAATAATCCGCGCAATTTCGGGCGCAAGGCCCCTATGTACGCACTAAATATCATGTTTGCGGCGTTTTGTTGCCGAATGAAGCGATTTCGCTTCGATTATCAACATCGACGAAGCCCGAACCGCTTGAGATTAGCTCCGGAACGCTTGGACCGATGAAGCCCGCATATTGCCTTTTATCGGGAAATCTCAACATAAGGTGCCGTATTCGGGCTTTAAGCGCCCAATTTATGCGCCGACCGCACCAGCCAATAGTGCGCCTCATATGATAGATCGACTGTACCCTTCACCCTGCAAGCATCTGAAATCCCGGGCAAGGAGGGGTGACATACGTTGAGAAGCAGCGACCACAAGAACAAATTCCTTCTTACCAATCGGGAGCGCGAAGTGTTCGAGCTGTTGGTACAGGACAAGACAACACGCGACATTGCCCAACAGCTGTTCATTAGCGAAAAGACGGTTAGAAATCATATTTCTAACGTCATGCAAAAGCTGAACGTCAAAGGTCGTTCGCAAGCGGTCGTTGAGCTGATTAAGCTCGGGGAATTGAAAATCTGATCCGGAGCGATCCGGACGCGGACCGACCTTCTTTTCACCGCTTCAGAAGCGGCAGAAAAGAAGGTTTTTGGTCGTCCGCTTATAAGGGATGCTAAGCAGCGCTACTAGGGTCATTTTGTCCGTTCAAACCACGTTTCCCATGGCATCTTTCCAGCTATTGCTCGCTTTATCGAACCATACGAGTTTGCCTAATGTGGAGTCGATTACCATCTGTCCGTTTATCGCGTCGCCAGGTCTTTCTCCTGTCGAGTAAAAAGGAAGACCGCTCTGATTGGCAGAGCTCACCATTACTGACTTTCCAATCAAGTTGTTCGGGTCATAAAACCTTCCGTACGGCCCCTGATTGTTTTGAAAAAAGTTACTCTCGAAATGAGCCGTTATGTCTTTATATGCGAGTCGTACGCCGCCGTTTTGAATCGTGGTGCCATGCATGCTGGTTCCAATATGGCAAGCGTTTACAGATACGTTTTGAATGCTTGAATCAAAATCGATGCCAAATCCCCCGGCCGTACTCACCTTTCTACTTGCATTGTTATCGAAAATTTTACAACCGATGATCTGCGTTCCGCTTGAACCGTTGCCAAGAACGATCCCGCTTTTAAAATTACTTTTAAACGAAGAGCCCATAATCATATTGTCCGTTCCAAATACGCCCAGTCCAACGCTGCTTAAATCCCCCCAGCAGCCGATCATTTTATTCATGCCGCTGCCGAGATTAAATCCATAACTGCCGCAAGATTCCGCCACGCAATTGATAAGATACGAATCCGCGCATTGTTTTAAGTAAAAACCGCGTCCATAGCTAAATGTCTTGGAGTCGCCAATAATTTTTGCCGTGCATTTCTCGATGAAAATCCAGTTGCACGAATATCCTTTGGAAGATTGACACAAAACGGCGTTAGCTGCATCTAGATGTTCGAACGTGCACCCGTTGATCGACATATAGAAAATGTCATCAAGAACGATGACATCGCAGTTCTTTCCGCCGCCTCCGGTAAAGATGAGATCCCGCAACGCGCAACCGGAACCTTTCAGAAACTGTCCTTGAAATTTAATGGTAGCTCCCGTCGTATTGGAGACGATGATTCTCGATCCATTCTGGCGGGTCAGGTTGGAATTGTTGGACAAATCGCAAACAAGCCCTTTAAGAGTGACACCCATAGGCACGTTTACAGTTTGCGAAGTTCCATTCCGCCCTAACCCGATTCGATAATCGCCCAAGGGCACGGTGACAACGCCATTTCGGATTAATGGCGCGGCACTTACCATCGGCAAACTATCGATCGCTGCCTGAAGGGCCTCTGTCCAGGTCTCCCGGCCATACGGGTCTAAAAAAACATAGGATCGGAAATCTTCCAGGTTCACACCCAGCAGTCGCTTATTGCTCGTGCCAAGCGCTAAAGCTTCAATCCCGTAATCCATGCTGTCCTCACCTGCCCCATTTCTGTTTGTATAAACGCCATTACTTCCTTGTCGGCTCCACCGCAATAAGACTTTGTTTGGTTCCCTACATCATATGCCGTTTTCCTCAATCCATCTAAGCCATCTGCCTCCTAGAAGCTTTGACATTTCGACCTGTAAAAACGCAAAAACAGCCTGTCGCGACAGGCTGTTTGCTGTTTCTGTTTACTGCAATCGAATCGACTACGGACGGGAGAGATTGGTCGTCGGCAGATGGTTAGACACGGGCGCGTGCCCCGCGTTCGTGTTCGTGCCATAAGCGGAGATGCGGTGTCCGCCGGCCACTCCCTGCATGCCCAGCGTACCGTGGCCGCCGGATGCTCCATGAACGCCGGCATTACCTGCGCCCACGCTGCCGACTCCAGGACCGCCGCCGGCATTTCCGGTACCGACGCCGCCTACAGAGCCATGTGCGCCTGCACCTGCATTAGCCCCTGTACCTCCAGCACTCGCGCCGCTTGCGCCCCCATTACCGCTGCCCGTCGGGCGGCTTCCGTCCTCCGCCGTCGGGAAGATCCGGTTCACGATCGCGTTGAACTCGGTAAGCAGCCCCTGAATCGGGTGACCAAGTCTGACCTGCTCGGCATATCCGCGCATGCGGTCGGCGAATTCCGGATTGGCCGAGACATAGACATGATCCGTAGCCGGCGATTGCGCTTTGACCTCGTCCGCGATCTCGCCTTTGAGCTTGTCCGTAAGCTGCCGGTCTCCGGCGCCTTCTGTCAATATCGCAACGTATGCGTTGCGGTCGGATCGTACGACATAAGCGGATTGCACGTCGGTTCTGGCCGCGAGGCTATCCGCGATTTTCTGATCCATCTGCAGATGACTGTTGCCGTGAAGTCCGACCACATTGTTGTTCATCCGCTGTGCGCCCCGCACGCGGTTCATTTCGTTTCTGCCGTCGTCCGCGAAGCGGTCGTTCAGGCTCTGCGACCGAATATTCGAATTGCCGACGTCTCCCTGCTTGCCGGAGCATCCTGCCATCGTCAGCGACGCCGTCAACGCGAGCGCCGCGGCGGTTGCTTTGTACCACATACGGCCGATTCCCCTTTTCTTGATTTGATACGATCGATTCGGCTAGGCATCGTTAGAATGACCTGCGGCAACCGCCGCTATTCGCACGATCGCGGGTACCGGTTTTCCAGGGTTTGGTCGCTTGTTCCCGTCCAATCTTAAGACTTCCTGTTCAAAATTAAGATTAAGCCTTCCGCCGCGCCAAAAGCGATTATAATGAGGCTAACGATCATCGCGCGCGGGGAGGAATAAGGGTGAAGCTGCTGCTCGTGGAAGACGAACAGTTGATACGCAAGGGAATCTTGCTCAAGACGGACTGGAAACGTTGCGGCGTCGATGAGATCGAGCATGCCGAAGACGGCTGGGAAGCCGTCCGGATCGCGGAGCGGTTCCGCCCCGACATCCTGCTCACCGACATCCGCATGCCCCGCATGGACGGCATCGAAGCGGCGCGGGCGGTCCGAAGCATCTGTCCGAACGTGCGCATTATCTTCATGAGCGGATTTTCCGACAAAGCTTATTTGAAAGCCGCGATTTCCCTCCAATCCGTCCACTACCTGGAGAAGCCGATTCGACAAGACGAGCTGCAGGAGGCGCTGCAGGGCGCGGTTCAGATGGTGTTGAACGAGCGCCGATCGAATCTCGGGGAATCGGAGAGTCAGCCGCTCATCAAGCGCGAGATCGCAGGGCTGCTCCTCGCTCCCGACTATGCGTCAGACAAGCTGTCAAGACTGCTCTCGCTCATCGGCCGGCATCCTTCCGACACCGCGGCCTGCTGCAGCGCCGTCCTCAAATGGCATCGTCCCTCAGGCGCCTCCGCCGACCTGGTGCTGCAGTCGCTCGAAGATACCGCGCGCGAAGCGGGTCTGGACAGCTACTGCCTCAAAAAAGACGACTATCACTTCGTCGCGCACCTGTGCGTGCGCCCCGACCGCCAGCCGCCCATCGCCTTTTCCGCGCGGCTTCAAGATTGGATCGAGCGTGCGCGAGCCCGCTTGCCCGACAGTCCCGGCTACCATCTGGCCGTGGGAAGGCAGGTACAGGGCATGAGCCGCGCCTACGATTCGTACGTATCCGCCGTCCTTCAGCTGCAGAAGAGCTTCTACCGGCCACCGAACGCCGTCCTTAGAGAGGCGGACGCAGAGGATCGCACCGAAGCGTACGTGTTCGACGAAGACCGCGCGGCAGCGTTCGCTTCGGCGCTTCAAGCGGGAGGCGAAGACACGGCCAGGCACTGGCTGGGAAGTCTCGCCCGCGACATCCGCCAGCATCCGCATACCGCGGTCTCCTATACGAAGGGCGTCTACCTGCAGCTGTATCAGGTCCTTCGGCAATTCGGCAAGGAGAGCGGGCTCGCCGAGTTCAGGCAGGACGCCTCGGTCGGCCCGTTCGCGGAGCGTCTGCACGCTTGCCAGCGTCTGGACGACCTGCGCGCGCTCCTCGAGGGCGAGCTCGCCGCCCTGTTCGAGCGTCTCGAAGCGCGCAAGGGCAATTCGATCGTCCGCCAAGTCACGCAGTATATCGAACGCCACTATCAGAACAGAGAGCTGTCGCTCTCGGAGATCGGCGGACATATCGGGGTGACGGTCCCTCACCTTTGCTCCGTGTTCAAGGAAGGCACCGGCGTGACGATCAAGCAATACATGTCGGAATACCGAATCAACCGGGCCAAGGCGCTGCTGGCGAACCGCGAGCTTAAACTGTTCGATATCGCGCTGCAGGTGGGCTACGCCGACGGGGAGTATTTCAGCAAAATGTTCAAAAAAATCGCAGGCATGCAGCCGTCCGAATACAGGAAGCGAATCGTCGATGCTTAAAGCGCTCAACCGGATCCTGCTTAAGCTGAAGCTCAAGCACAAGCTGCTGTTGTCCTATCTGCTCCTGATCCTGCTCCCGATTCTCTATCTGCAACTCTACGCATCGGGGAAAGTGGCGGGCATCATCCAGGAGATGGTCAGCTTCTCGCTGAACCAGAGCTTTAATCAGACGCACTCCTTCCTCTCTTACAAAATAAAGCGCATCACCGATACCTCGGACTTGATCGCGCTGGACGAAGACCAGCTGACGCGCATATTAAAGCGTGACCCGTCCGCCTATTCGCTGTACGAGCAGCTCGAGGACGGCAACAAGCTCAGCCAGTTCCTCGAGTCGTATCGCGACGGCACGGATGTCGTTGCCGTGAAGCTCTATATGCCCGACGGCTTTTTGTACGCGGGCGAAGGCAGCTCCATGTTCAGGCTGAAAGACGCGCAAAAGACGCGCTGGTACGCGCAGCTGCAAGCCGCGCAAGTGAAGCTCATGTGGTTCTCGGGACTCGAGGATTCGGCCGGCGCACCGGGCGTGCCGAGGGTCACCTCCCTCGTCCGGCTCATCCGGGATCCCGACCACTACAACGAGCCGATCGGCCTGCTGCGTCTGGATCTGAACGAGCGCGTCCTGAAGGAGATCGTGTCCCGCGCGAACACGGTCAAGAACAGTCTGACTTACCTGCAGCGGAGCGACGGCGTCATCCTGATCGCTTCGGACGACGCGCTGATGAAGCGTTATTTGCCCGACGCGGATGCCGATGCGGACGGCGGCGCAGCGCCTTCGGCCGTTCCGACCGCAACGAGCGACGACGAGGCGACCGCGGGCAAAGGGGAGCTTGAATTTCTCCAACTGCGCATACCGGATACCGATCTGACGATGGTGACGGCGATTCCGCGCTCTGAGATCGTATCCAAAAGCGCGAGCCTGCAGCGCAGCCTGTTGATCAGCCTCATCGGCGTCGCGCTGCTCGCGATGCTGCTCGCCCATATCATATCGCTGAACATGACGAGGCGGATTACCCACCTGAGCCAGAAAATGAAATCGATGGAGACCGGCGCGCTAGAACCTATCTTGAAGCCGGCCGGCGAGGACGAGATCGGGGAGCTTATTCATAGCTACAATGCGATGTCCCGCCAGCTTGCCCTGCTCAAGGACGTCGAGGTGAGGGCCGTCAAATCGGAGATGAAGGCGCTGCAATCGCAGATCAATCCGCACTTTCTATACAACACGCTGGACCAGATCAATTGGATGGCGCAGTTCGGCATGAACGATCAGATCGCCTCGCTCGTACAGTCGCTCGCACGCTACTACAAGCTGACGCTCAGCAACGGACAGGACATTATCACGATCGGGCAGGAGCTTGAGCTGATCGCTTATTACGTCGAGATTCAGAACGTCCGGTTCGAGCAGAAGATCGAGCTGATCAAGGAAGTGGACGATGAATTTTTGTCGGGTCTCATCCCCAAGCTGACCCTGCAGCCGATCGTCGAGAACGCCATCCTCCACGGCATCCTAAGCAGCGAAAACCGCGAAGGCAGCATTACGATCTCCTGCGAGCGCAAAGCGGACCGGATCGTGCTGACCGTCATGGACGACGGCGCTGGGGTGAACGAGGAACAGCTCGGGCGGCTGCGGGACGGCGGCAAGTTCAAGACAGCCGGCAGCGGCTACGGCATCCGCAACGTGCAGGAGCGGATCAAAGTGTATTACGGCGAAAGCTTCGGGCTGCAATTTTTCAGCTCGCCCGGGGACGGCATGGCGGTGGAAATTTATATTCCGTTCGTCGTCGGCGCGGAATCTGCGTGAACGGCTAGCGGACATCGAAAAAGCGGCGGCTCCCGATCGGAGACCGCCGCTTTTAACCGTTATCCTTTTCGGCTTGCCACGTACGCGTCGAGCTGCTTTTGCATCTCAACCTGCACCTTGTCGAGTCCGGCCTGCTTCATCTTTTCGATGACCTCGGGAATGCCCTCCGAAGGCTTGACGAGGCCGAAGTAGATCGGCAGCAGGTACGTCTTCTGGACGTTGGCCAAGGCGGCCAGCTCGTTTTTGATGTTGGCGTCGTCGAGCGCGAACGTTTCGAGCGGACTGTGGATGATGTTGTTTTCCTTCCACTTCTTGTAGAACGATAGAAGCACATCGCCTGCCGGACCATCGAGCGTGCGGACGAGCTCCGTTCTCCAACCCCACGGGCATACGCCGTCGGGCGTATATCCGGTAGAGCCTGGAAGGACTTTATATCTGTCTTCGCCGACCGGCTCCCAGTGCTTGCCCTTGATCCCGTAGGTCGTCAATTCGAACAGCTCCCGGTCGTAGCGGAGCAGGTCGAGCACCATGAGCGCCCGTTCGGGATGCTTGGAGGTCGCGTGAATGCCGACGCCGTTGTTGATGAGCGGATCCTGGAAGCGCTTCGCGTCCGGGGAGAGATCGTAAATCTCCACCTTCCACTCCGGATGCTTCAGGTTCATCGCTTCCATGGTCGAGGCAGCCGTGAGGATGTTGCCGGTGTCCGCCGCCATCTTGCCTTCCTTGAAGGCCGCGTGCCAGTCCGTCTTGGCGACGATCGCGTCTTTGGGCCATGCGCCCGCTTGCGCCATGTCGTACATCATGTCGATCTTTTCAAGCGATTTCGGGTCTTCCAGATAATTGGTGAGCTGCGGCGAATCGGATTTCATGTCGTAGACAAGCGGCGCGCTGCCGTGTACCCAGCGCTTTTCGAGATCCAGGAAGAGGAGAGCCGAACCTGAGCCGTTAAGCGTAGTCGGCGGTCCGTTGTAAGCGACGATGCCCTTTTCGTTCTTAGCGATCGTCTTCACATAGTTGACGAAGTCGGCCTGCGTCTTGAGTTCCGGAATATTGTACTTCTCCCGCAAGTCGCCGCGAACCATGGCGACGGCGGAGCCGGATTCGAAGGCGTCCTGCGGCACCATGTAGATCTTGCCGTCGATCTTGGCCTGATCCCAACCGACCGGATCCTGATTGGCCCACGTATTCGGCGCGTAGGTCTTCAGCAAGTCTTCCGTCAGCTCGAGGAAACCGTCCTTGCGCGCCGTCGGATTGTAGAACGCCCAGCTGGAGGTGAAGGCCATGTCGAAGTCTTCGTTCGCCGCGAAGAGCAGCGGGTACTTCTGGTTCATCTCGTTCCAGTCGAGGAATCGCACCTCGAGCTCGGCATTGACCTTCTCCGTCAGAATCTTGTTGACCTGCGCATATACCTCATCCGTGTCCGGCGCCTTCGGCCCAACCAAGACCATTTTCAGCTTCACGTGCTCAGAGGTATCGATCGCCGGCACCGAAGCGCTGGCCGTAGGCGAGGCTGATGCGCTCCCCGATGACGTTGCCGTCGAAGATGCCGACGGGCTCCCCGAAGCCGCGTTATTCCCGTTGCCGCCGCTGCAGGCGCTGGCTAACACGCTCATGGCCAAAACCGCGGACGTGCCTAACCAAGCTTTCTTCTTTTTACTCACATGCGTCCCCCCATTTAGGTTTATAAAATGTTTGCTATGATAAACCGAATAAATCCGGCTTTATCCTTTGACCGCGCCGATCGTCAAGCCTTTGACAAAGTATCGCTGAATGAACGGATACAAGAAGATGATCGGCCCGGTCACGACGATGGTCAGCGCCATCTTCAAGCCTTCGCCTGGCATATCCGGTACGGGACGCCCGCTTTTCTCCGCCACGATCTTCAGCCCTTCTACGTTGCCGAGCACCTTGTACAAGTAATACTGCAGCTCGTACAGGCGTTGATCGCTGATAAAGAGCAGGGAATTAAACCAGTCGTTCCAGTAACCCAGCGCCACGAACAGGCCGATCGTCGCCAGCGCAGGCTTGGCCAGGGGCAGGATCAGACGCATGAAGATCGTGAAGTCTCCGGCGCCATCGATCTTGGCGGACTCGGTGATGGCTGCGGGGATGCTTCGCATGAAGCTTTTCATGACCAAAATGTAGAACACGTTGACGAGCGGGAGCAGCAGCAGCACCCAATAGGTATCTTTGAGCTTCAGATAGTTGACGACCAGAATGTAGAGCGGGACGAGGCCGCCGCTGAACAGGGTCGTGAAGTAGAAAAAGAACGAGAAGCCGTTGCGCCACTTGAAGTCCGGCCGCTGCAGCACGTAGCTGCACATCGCGATGACGAACAGCGACAGGGCGGTGCCGAGCACGGTCAGGGACACGGTGACGCCGTACGCCCGCAGGATCTGCTCGGGAAACTTGAAGACGAACCGGTAAGCTTCCAAGGAAACTTCCGCCGGGATCAGCTTGAAGCCTTCCATCAAGATCGCGCGCTCCGACGTGAACGAGCCGCTTAGGATCAGCAGGAAGGGCAGAATGCAGAGCAGGGCGACGAAGGTGACCCATACGTACGAGATCGCGTTCATGATCCATTGGTCCGCGCGAATCTTGGGAGCCGAAGGCCGGCTTATGCCGGCGGCTGCCACGCGGGTATCGGTTGCCGAATTCATCAGGCGGGATGCTCCTTTCCGATTAGAACAAAGCGGAGTCTTTGTCCGCTCTGCGGACGATGCCGTTCACGAGCAGGATGGTGGCGAAGCACAGGATCGATTGATAGAATCCGATGGCGGCCGACATGCCGATCTCGTTATTTTCCACCAGCGATCGGTAGACGAACGTATCGATGACGTCGGTGGTGCCGAACAGCAGGCCGTTGTTGCCGATCAAGTTGTAAAAGAGACCGAAGTCTCCGCGGAAGATGTGGCCGACCGACAGCAGCGTCAGGACGATCATCGTAGGCTTGAGCGAAGGGATCGTGATGTGCCAGATTCGCTGGAAGATGTTCGCGCCGTCGGTCTCTGCCGCTTCGAACATCTCGGAATCGATGCTCATGATCGCCGCGAGATAGAAGACCGCGCCGTAGCCTACGGCTTTCCAGGCGGAGAAAAATACGAGGAAGTACGGCCAGACGCCCTTGTCGCTGTAGAAGTTGAAAGGCTCGAAGCCAAGCGAGCGCAGGAGGGTGTTAATCGTGCCGTGCTCGAAGTTCAGCAGATTGTAAACGATCGTGCCGACCACGACCCAGGAGATGAAGTAAGGCAGGAACAGCAGCGATTGACTGATTTTCTTGAACCATTTGCTTCTTAGCTCCGACAGCATGATGGCGATGCTGACCTGAAGCACCAGGTTGATCGCGATGAAGGCGACGTTGTAAAGAACGGTGTTGCGAGTCACCCGCCAGGCGTCTCCCGAGATAAAGAAAAATTTAAAGTTCTCGAGGCCATTCCAAGCGCTTCCAAGAATGCCTTTGCCGTAGGTGTACTCCTTGAAGGCGAGGATAAGGCCGAACATGGGCAAGTATTGGAACAGGATGACGAAAAACAAGGACGGGATCAGCATGAACAGCATCGTTTTGTAATTCAGCAGGTCGCGCATTAACGCGGATTTCATGGTTTTCTCTCCTTTCGCGGGCGTTATGGCGGCGGTCGCCGCGAACGGCTCGCGTTCCCCCGGTTGTCTGATCTTAATTATAGAGGGGTCTTCGCCCGGTTCGTCCCCCCTAAAGTTTCGATTTTCTGTCGGGAATTAAGAAGCGGACAAAAAAAGCCGCCCAATAAAAAGCAGCCCGCCCTCGGGTGAGGACGGACTGCTCTTTTTCGTTTTAGGGTTTAAGCATAACATCCAGATAATCGATCTCCGCAATATTAGCGCCTTTGGTAAACCGGATTTTGTTATGTCCGGCCGTTAAGGTCTTCTCGACTGCGGTCGTTCCCCAGTTTCCCGCATCGGAATATACAATATCGACCGCTTGACTCGTTCCCCCATTGACGGTCGTATTGTAAGTTGCGATCGGTTGGCCGCTCGTTCCGTTAGTCGTTCTTGCCGACAGGATATAGGTACCGGCCGAAGCGACGGTAACGTCGAACTCCACGTAGCTGTTCGCATTAACGACATTTCCAGCCTTTTTTCGGCCTGAAGCCGTATCGTCCTGAACGCTTTTCGCCCCGTTCGCGAGCGTCGCTTCTTCGGCTTCATATCTTTTTCTCTCGGGCTCTCCGGACGGCGTATGGATTGGAAAGTTCGGCGAGACCGGAACGCCGAGTTTAGGCGTGTTGTCTGCGTTCCAGGTAAAAGGCTGCGCCCTTACATTCCTCGTCCAACCGGAGCCGGACCATCTGGCGGCATGATAGATCAACCAATCCTCGGTGTCGTCAGGCGATTTGGTGAAGCTATTGTGCCCCGGGCCTAAGACGCCGCTTCCGCTGTTGAAAATCGACGCGCCGCTCTTCGTCCAGGATGCGGCGGACAACAAGTTGGACGAGGTGCTTGCCGTCAGCAGTCCCAAGTTGTAATTGTTGCTCCAGCTGCCATCCGCCGAGTAGACAAGATTAACTTTATTCCCTTTGACGATCGGCTGGGGCGCTTCGTTTACATAAGGAAATTGAGTCTTCTCCCAGCTATACGTCGGCGATGAAAGCAATGTTTTGGGGCTGGACAACGTATAAGGATTGCTCATCGAAGCCACATAGATGTTCTGGCGATCTTGATAGGGAGAATCCCATCCGGACCAGAACCAGTACAGCTGCCCCGCAAGATTCAACACGGTGCCGTCGATCGCCCACAAATCCGTCGCGTCGGTTATTTTCCCTTTATCGGTAAACGTTCCTTGGAACGGATCGGCGTTGGTATTCTCCAGCACGAACATCCGATGATTGAGATCCTTCGAATCGGCACAGGTCGTAGCCGAATAATAGGCATACCAGGCATTGTTCAAAAAGTGAATTTCCGGCGCCCAGATCGACCTGCAGTTCGCCGCGTTCGGATTGTTGGTCGGCGGGGTCCAGATGACCTTTTTCTCGCCGGATTCAATACCGGACAGCGTCTTGGATCGCCAGATCGTCACATTGTTGCCCGTCGTCTGGGTGTAATAGTAGTAACCGTCGGTATGTTTGTACATCCACGCGTCCGCGCCATCCTGAGCAATGACGTTATGGAAATCGGATCGGGGAAGCAGCGGCGAACGCACCTCTACTTCCGACAGCTCCACAAGACTGCTCTGGCCGCCTCCCGGAAACTTCAATCGCAAATACCTTCCCGAAGCGTTCAAGGTGTACGTATACTTCGATGAATCGTAACTCATACCCTCGACAGGTACGTTCGTCGCGCTCAGAACGTTCGTCCAGGTCAACTTGTCGTTGCTCACCTCGAAGGCGATGCTGGAGGGCACGGTATATGCAGTGCCATAAGGATATTCCCGGAAGTACAAAGCCACATCCTGTATGGACGTCTGTTTTCCCAAATCCACCTCCCACCATGCGTTTACCGCGCCCGCGGCGGTGGAGGCCCAAGCGTTCTCCGCCGTTCTGCGGGAGTGCGTGCCGTCGTTCGCCTTCGCGGCCGAATACATCGCCGAATATTCCGACGATGCCGTCGCTTTTCGCTTGAAGGCGGCATTTTGCGTCTGCCGCTGGTGCTGAGGCAGCCTGCGGTTGTAGATGCCGACCTCCGATAGTTGCACCTGCGTACTCTGGCCGCCGTCCTCGAACAGTAGTCGGACATATCTGCCTTGCCCGTTTACAGAATAGGAGTAAGCAGCAGAACCATAGGGTTGACCATTCGCAGGTACGTTAGCCGACCTTGCGATCAGCGTCGTCCAATTCGTATTGTCGTCGCTTGTCTGGATTGTAATCGTCTTCGGCGCCATATAGGCCGTATTGGCGGTAAATTCCCGGAATTTTACCTCGACGGTTTTGAACCTTTCCTGCTGACCCAAATCAATCTTCCACCAGCTGTTCAGATTCGTACCCGAGGCGCTGGACCACGCATTGTTCGGATTGACCGTTCCATGGCTATTCAACCCGTCATTCGCTTTGCCAGCAGCATAGGTTGCGTCAAGTACCGAGGAAGCGGAAGCCGTCTTGCCGATCGCCAGATTAACGGATGCCGGCACTGCTTTTTCCTGCGCGATTTCTACCTCCGACAGCTCAATCAGCGAGTTTTGCCCGCCCGTCGGAAATTTCAGCTGCACGTATCTGGCTTCGGCCTGGAACGGATAAAGGTACACTTCGGAAGCGTACGTTGAATTTTCCAGCGGGACATTCGTCGATTGATTCACGACCGTTGTCCAATTTATGTTATCGTTGCTTATTTGCACGGTGACCGCTTTCGGAACCATGTATGCTTTTTCCGCGAATTCACGATACTTGACGCGCACGCCCTCCATCTTCTGCTTTTTCCCCAGGTCCAGCTTCCACCAGGAATTAAGCGCAGCGCCGCTCGCGGTAGCCCAAGTATTCTCCAGGGAGTCATCGCTGTTAATGCCGTCCACGGCTTTATCGGCGGCATAGGCTGCGCTGAACTGCGATGACGCGGTAGCGGTTTTCTTGAAGCCCGGATTGGCTACGATCGTGTCCCAGTATCTTTTGGCGCGCGCGAACTCTGTCGCGTCGTTCTTGTAGGCATCGGGATTCCACATCCAGTTCGCCATCGATATCGCATAGATTTTGTGCGGCGTCGTCGGCCGGAAAATATTTTCGAGGACGCCTTCGGACGTATTCCGCGGCATATCGTTCCACACGTAACCGCCCGGCAATGTCAGAGATTGAGCCGGAGGAACCATCGTTTTCGTTTTAAACGGAACTCTTTGATCCGTAAAGTAATAATTGTCAATCTCCCATTTCGGTACTTGCGGATGGTAAAAATTCAATCTGGTATCCGCCAGTTCGTAGTCATTGTGCCAGTAAAACGGAATTTTAAAAGGATTGCCCGTATAATTTCTCCAAGTGGATACGTGAGTCGGCGTTAACTCCGTCGAGAAAGCATCATACCCCGTCCAGACAGCCCCGATCTCCGGAATCAGTCCGTCGGTAAACGTATTCAAATAAGGACCTACATCCTCAAGGTTAAAATGATATTTTTCAGGCGTCGCCAGCAAATAGAAGCCTTCTTGGCCCGACAGGCTCTTCTGGATCTTATTGGCCAAATCCCGATGCTTCGCCGGATCCGGGGAGGCCTGATCGTCAAAAGCCAGCATGATCTTGGAAGCGCCTTCGTCCAACGATAATTTAAACAGGTCAAGCAGCTTGCTGAACTCCGCATCCGTCGGCATCCCGCCCGAATAGCCTGGATTAACCTCCTGCATAAACTGGATGATGCCTTTATCCCTTTCGTAATTGCTAAATTCTTTCACCGCGTTCACATAGTCGGCATCTGGATTTCTCCAACCGGTCTGTAGCAAATGGCTGTAACATAAGCTGAACACGTTGATCTTCAGCAGCGGAAGCATGTGCATCCAGTCTCTGGCGTCGGAATAAGTAAATTCGCCTTCATTATTCTGATGATACTTCGTATAAATATCTTTGACGATCCGCATATCCATATCCGGATAGTCGCGAACCGATATGACCCGCAGCCGGATTAAGGCGCCGCTCGAATCTACCATTTGGGCGAGGCTCGTCGAGCCGTAATAGGCTCCGATCGCCTCGTAGCCGGTGACCAGCATGATATGCCGATTGCCGACCAACGCCCGCTCGATGGCGTAACCTTCCTTATGGTCGGGAACGTCAATGGCGTGACTGCCGTTAACGGTATTCGTATTTTGTGTTCCGATGGCGATGACCGTCGAATAAGCCGAGTTGGACTGATCGTCGTAGAGGATCGGAATTTGCTGCCCGTTTTTGCGAGCAATGACGCGTTGCAGCAAATTCGCGCCTTCCTCCTCCGCCGGGGACGCTTCTCTGCCGATGACGATAGCCGCTTTAAAAGAAGTGCCGTCATGCAACGTCAGAAACTCCTCCGTATAGCTGACCTGCTGCGGCGTCGGAACGATTTTTTCGATATCCGTGATCGTTGCATGGGCGCGTCCGGATGGACCCATCACAAATCCGGGTGCCGCAATGGCTAGCGCAATAACCACTTTTACCAGATTCACCAGATAACGCTTCATTAGACGACCTCCTCTATTATTCTTTCAGCGAGCCCAGCATGGCGCCTTTGACAAAATATCTTTGCAAGAACGGGTAGACGATCAGAATCGGAACCGTGGCAAAAATAATAATGCCTGCGCTCATCATTTCCGGCGTAACCGGCATATTGAGCTCGAACTGAACCTCCCCCATGAAGTTGTTCAGCCCTTTCTTGGCGACCAGGTTCTGCAGCAGCACCTGCAGAGGGTAGAGCGTCTTGTCCCTGATGAACACAAGCGCGGAAAAGTAAGTGTTCCATTGATAAACGGCATGGAATAAACCGATGGTGGCAATAACGGCCGTCGATAAGGGCAGCACGACACGAAAATAGATGCCCGCCTCGCCGCAGCCGTCCATCTTCGCCGCATCGAAAAGCTCGCCGGATACGTTCCGGAAAAAAGTTCGCATGATGATCACGTAAAACGCGCTTGTTGCTCCCGGTATCATCAATGACCAAAGCGTATCGAGCATATGGAGGGATTTGACGAGGAGAAAACCCGGTATTAGCGGTGCGGGTAAAATAAACGTAAGCACGATGAGCCGCATGATCCATGTTCGACCTGGCATCGTCGTTCTGGATAGCGAATATGCGATCATCGACGTAAGCGCCAAAGTGATCAACGTACCGATGACGGTAATGTAGACGCTAACGCCCATCGCCCGCCACATTTCATCCATCGATATGATTTTTTTGTAAACGGCAAACTGCAATCCCTTCGGCCAAAAATAGACCAGCTTAGCCTGCGCATAAAGCGGGGAACTTAAGGATACCGAAAGGATGTGAATTAACGGCGCCAGCATAATCAGACTTAGAACGGTCAAAAGGACGATCAAAAACGATTGAAAGGCTGCAGGTTTACGCACGAATCCACCTCCGATGTTAGTAAAGGCTCTCTCCGGTTGTTTTACGACTGATCGCATTCAGCCCGAATACAAGTACGATGCCAATCACGGCTTTAAATAAGGCAATTGCCGTCGTATAGCTGTACTGGCCGCCTACCAAACCGAAAGTATAGACATACGTATCGAACACCTCTCCTACATCCCTAACGAGCGGATTGAGGAAGATCAGCACCTGCTCTACATTCGCGTCCAGAATATGTCCGATCGAGAGAAGCAGCACCACGACCATCGTCGGCATTAAAAAGGGCAGCGTAATGCTCCGCATCTGCCTCCATCTGCCGGCGCCGTCAACCATGGCAGCTTCGTAGAGATTCGGATTAATGCCGGATAATGCCGCCAGATAGAGAATCGTGCCCCATCCGACTTCTTTCCAGATCCCGGTGGATATCAGTACGGCCATGAATGTGTTTCCTTGCGTCACATAGTCAACCTTCGGCAGGCCCATTTTACTGGCTATCGTATTAATAATGCCTTCGTAAGAGAGCAGATTAATGAAGATGGAACCAACGATAACCCAGGATAAGAAGTGAGGCATGTAGACAACGGTTTGCACGACTCTCTTGAACGCCATCGATTTCAATTCATTCAGCAGCAGCGCTAGAATGATCGGTGCGGGGAAGCCGAACAACAGCGAATAGAGGCCGAGCTTCACGGAATTGCGAAACACTTCATAAAAATCTTCGAATCCGAACATCCGCTCGAATTGCGCAAAGCCCACCCACGGGCTGTGTAAAATGCCTTTGAAGATGTTATAGTCCTGAAAGGCAATGACATTGCCAAGCAGCGGAACGTATTTGAATAGTAAAAAATAGAGCAATCCGGGCAAAGCGAACAAAATAAGAACCCCTTTGTCGCGCAACGCCAATCGCCTTTTCATAACATCACCTGCCGGTTCTTGTGGATGTCCATCTGCTTAACAAACCTTTCCGATCGTTCGCGAACCGCGCTGCATGCATGAGGCATGCAGCGCAATCCCTAATCGACTTTATTTATGGAACGAATCGTACCATTGGGTCGCTTCTTCGATGGCTTTATCCCCGCCGCGTTTATGCCAGTCCGCAACGAATTTGTCGAACGCGTCGATCGGTTGATTTCCCGTCATAATCTTGGAGAACATCTCGACGAACATCGTTCCCCAGGTCGAAATTTCCGGGTTGTTCTGGAAGGTGACCAGCGGCGGCATATACAGGCTATCGTGCGGGAACGCGATATCCGCGGAGAGCTTGTAGCCTGCGATTATTTTTTCCGATTCCGGCAGCGTCTTCAGTACCAGATCGTTGTTGAACCCGATCTCGCGGGGATTGATGGACAGCTGGAACATTTGAAATGCGTTTTTTTCGGCGTTAACTGGTGCGGAAACATCATATTTGATTTCTCCGCCTGCTTCGGTATAGTTTGAGCCCTCGATCCCATAAGCGAAAAACTTGTCGGCTTCCGGGGCGCTCCATGCCCAATCGAGATACTTGATGATTTCTTCGGGATTTTTAACCGCTTCCGGAATCACCCACACGAAATAAATGCCATCGGACACGGCTCCCAAGCCTCTTTCGCCTCTAGGCCCGGCCGGCGGAGCAATCATCGAGATCTTGACCTTGTCGGGTTCGTTGACGAACTTCTTTGGCGCGTTCGCCGCGCTGAAGTCTGGCGTGTATTGATAGACGGCGGCAGCGAAGCTTCCCGACTTGCCGTTATAAATATCGGCGCGGAAGTCCGCCTCCTTCTTCGTGAACAAATCGCGATTGACATACCCTTTCTCGTAAAGCATCTTATAAAAGGCAATGGCTTCCTTCATCTTCGGACTGATCATATCCGGTATTAGCTTGCCGTCCTGCAAGTGCCAAGTTCCGGGATCGACGCCGAACGTTCCGAAGAACATCGAGCTCCAGCCTACGCCTTCAAACATCGTATAGCCGTACTCGTCGTTCGGATCGCCATTCCCGTTCACATCCTGAACCTTGACCTGCTCGAAATAGTTCAGCCAATCGTCGATCGTTTCCGGTTGCTTCAGGCCCAGCTTGTCGAGCCAATCCTCGCGGATAAAACCGATTCTGTCGTTTGCCGTTCCGACAAGCACCGGAATGCCGTAAATTTTCCCGTCCTTCTGAACGCGCGGGCTGTTCCATGCGGTTTCGGGAATACGTTTTTTGAGGTTTGGGCCGTACTGATCGATCAAGGGCCCCAATTCCTTGAAGATTCCCTGTTGAACCGCATCCTTGTGAATGGTCGAATCGATGCTGGGCGTCCGGACCAAATCCGCCAAGTCCCCGGAAGCAAAGCGCAGAGAGAGCTGTTGATCGTAATCGGAATGGCCAAGAAAATCGAAACTGAGATTATAGCCGGACAACTTGTTTAATTCTTTGATATAGGGATCGTCTGCTTTTACTGTTTTGGCATACTCCGCCTCTGCATGGGAAAGGAGTACTTTAATCGATTTATTTCCGGAATCCGGAATATTGGATCCGCTTTCATTTTTGCCTTCACTACTCGATTTCCCTTCACTGTTCGGACTGCTCTCGTTAACTTTGTTCTCTTCGCCGGAACACGCCGACAGCATGAGTGCGAGTGCAATGACGGAGATCCAAATTTTCTTCATTCTGTGATACCCCTCTCGTCTAGTGGCGTTCATGATCTATGTTTGCAAGGCGGCCAGCTGCCCGAGGTCGCGATCCTGCAAGGCATTTGGCCAATCCTATGAAACCGCATCGTATATGGATCTATAAATAAGATTGCATGACTTTGTCGATACCGTTCGCAATGTCCTCCATATCCCTCTCGGATCCAAGAAGAACGTTCTGGTGCAGCCAGAGCAATTCATGATCGGACGCTCTCTCCGCCACCGGACAGTTGTTCGTCTTCGCTTCTCCAACGAGTTTGCGAATTCGATCGATAACGGCGGCGTTCTTGTTAAGCGGTACGTAACCTGCCGTAACCGGTATCCCCTCCGCATTCAACTTGCGGATAAAATCTTCTTTAACGATGTTGTCCATAACGTCTCTGTCCAGCTTGAACATATAAAGGTGGTTCGCATGCTTCGTAATTCGGCTATCGTACTTCACGGGATGGATGCCCTCGATAAGGCGCAATCGTTCATCCAGATCGTTCGCGCTGCGCTGGCGAATCTCCATCTGTTCTTCGACTCTGCTGAGCTGCGCAAGCGCAAGCGCGGCCTGCACTTCGCTGAACCTGAAGTTCCAGCCGATACGCTCGTGCTGATACCACTTGCCGTTGCGAATACGACCGCAGTTATGAATCGACCAGACATGCTCGGCCAACTCCTCGTCGTTGCTCACAATGACGCCGCCTTCGCCGCTATTGAGATTTTTACTGGATTGAAGGCTGAAGGTACCCAGATCCCCTAGCGCGCCTACCCCCTGGTCCTCCCATTTGGCGGCCACCGCCTGCGCGGCGTCTTCGATGAGACTTAGTTTGTGCGTCTTCGCGATTTCCCGCAGCCGGGTCATATTGGCCGGTGCGCCTGCGATATGAACGGCGATAATCGCCTTCGTGGCCGGCGTGATGGCGGCTTCGACCTTGTCCGGATCGATTAGCATCGACTCATCCACATCCGCGAATACCGGGATCGCGCCGATCAGCAATGCGGCTGTAGCGGTAGCAATGAACGTATAGGGGGGCATGATGACCTCATCGCCCGCATCGACGCCTGCAGCCAACAGAGCAATGCTGATCGCGACTGTGCCGTTGTTGACAGTTATCGCATATTTCGCATCCTGCAGACAGGCAAATTTTTCCTCGAACGATTTGATTTTATCCGGATTAACCCCGCCCCAGTTCCCCGATCTGACAGTCTCCAACAGAAGCTTCTCTTCCAGCTCTCCGAAGATCGGCCACTCGGGAAAAGGATGCGTTCTTACCGGACTGCCGCCATCTACCGCTAATCTTAACTTCTGCATGCTGCTACTCCTCCTAGGTATGTTCGTTGATAATTGCCGTAAGGTGTCTTTTCACCGTTGCCTCGACCGTTTGATCGAACGGGCCCGGAAGGCCGAAGTACGCGACGGATTCGATCGGCTCGTATCCGCCCTCCTGCAGCTGTTCGGCGGTTGTAATATAACCGACCATCCCATTGCTGTAAGCCAGAGGGACCAGATCGGGGGAGCGGCTTTTTACGAACAAGCCGTATTCCGCGACCATCTCGCCGTTCATCGCGATAAAGGTTAACCCGTCAGCGATAGTCAGCTTCGTTATTTCAAATAGGGCTTGCTCTCCAGGCTTGCGGGGTGGCGTCGGCATTTCCGCAAAAGGGAGCGCGGTCATGGACCGCCTGCCTGCCAACATCGCGGGTTCCAGCCGTTCAAGTTCTCCCGATAGAATCGCCTTTACATCGTCGGCAAATCTTTTTCCTACGATGAAAATGGCATCCCGATCGCTTTCGGCGGATTCCGGCCTAGCAGGATTAATATCCCCGCAGCATCCTTGTAAATAAGCGCATACCGTCAAGGAATCGTGGCTCTCCAGCTGCTCCATCGCGTGCCCGCTAAATTCAGAGGACACCGCATTGCGGGCAGATAGCGTGGGATGGCAAGCATAATGGGCAAGCACGCCCTTTTTCTTGCCTTCGGAAGTCTTAAAGACGAAGACCCTCAGTTCGGGATCGGTCACGCCTTCCTCGTTCGGCGCCAACACGATTCGGTCCCCCTCTTTCTTCCTGCGATTCACGCCGATTCCACAGCTGCCCCTGCCCCTATGTATACTTACGGGCTCGGCATCGTCCACGGCTTGTTCCACGCTCCGGATGACCGCTTCCTCCAAAAAAGCGAGGTAATCCGGATCAGGTTCTCCTAACCCGACTGTTCGCGTCGAAATGGCCGGACCGGAGTGCGTATGGGTGGCATTTAAAATAATGGCATCCAGCGGGATTCTCCACCGCCGCGCAATACGCGTCCGCAGCCGGTCAGCCAGTTGATCCGACCAGAACAAGATATCAGCCGATACTAGCAGCGCCTGTCGCTTCGAGCGATCCGTCGCGTGCTGCCGGAAATAAAACGTCCGAACGTGCAAGCGGCTGTCAACGGCCTCGAACTTTCTATTTTCCCGGATGGCAAAGCCCGCAAGCGGCAAAGGGAATTTGGGGGTGATGTCGATTTTGGCCGTGCCGACACGCAATTGAGGCGCCACAGGATCACTCCTTTCGATTTCTATGGTATAATACATTTCATTCAGAAATCGGTCATTTTTTATATTTTCCCGGTCAATAGAAAGAGATTGAAGAAGAAAACGGGGGAAATCAACTTGGTGAAGTTTCCGGAATACGAAGATGTTCTATCTTTATCTGGAGCCGTGAGCCGCAAGTTTTCCTGCGTGGTTACAACGCATACGCTCCATAAGCATTACGCTTTGCACCATCATGACGTGCTCGAACTTGCCCTCGTCGTGAGCGGATCCGGGACCGAGTTCATCAATGGAAGTCCGCATAAACTTCAACCGGGAACAGTCACTTTTTTACGGCCCCACGATATGCATGAAATATTTTGCGATGATGCCGGGGTAGAAGTGATCTGCTGCATGTTCGATATTAGCCTTCTGTTCGGATCGACCATGGAGGCGGATTTCGGAACGATCATTCTGGGCACGAACGACGGATCGACATCCTATGTGGATCTCGAACCCCAGCCTTACGCCGAAATGCGCAGCTGTCTTGAAAAAATGCGGTTAGAATACCTGGACGACAAACTGGCTAAAAACTCTTATATTCGCAGCAAGCTGATCGAAGCCTTGATTATTTATTTCCGCGCCCACCAAAAAAGCAACAATCTCCCTTCGCCCAGTTCCAATTACCGTACGAAAAAGCTCATATGGAACGTCATTCAATTTATAAACACCCACTATATGGACGACTTATCTCTTGAATTGCTCTCCAGCCGATTCGAAGTCAGCGTATCGGCCATTAGTCTTTCGTTCAAGGAAGTCTTGGGAACGAATTTCCTCCATTATCTGCACAGCCTTCGGATCAGGAGAGCGACCGGCCTGCTTCTGAATACAAGCATGTCTATTCTGGAAATCTCCGTGGAGACGGGCTTTCAATCCTTCCGCACCTTTTCCCGGGTATTCGTAAAGTTCGAAGGGTTATCGCCCCGCGAATATCGATTAAAATACGCCCGGGGTACGACCATCTTCCCTTCCGAGTCGGACGCTTCAAAAAATTAAGATTCAATGGACGCTAAAATCCGATTCGCTATTCCGACCGCCGAACAAGCTTCTTCAGCTGTTATGGGAAGCGGTCCGTTCGTCTCGATGGCTCGGATAAAGCTCAACAACTGGCAATAATATGGGTCCTCAAGCGGGGATGCCTCGGGTATAATGACGCCTCGATCCGATCCATGCACAGAAACCGCCTCATTGTCTATCGCTATATCGTCTCGCGGGCTGCCGAAATGAAGCTCACCCCGATCTCCCGTAATCTCGAATCCGGCATGAAATTCTGACGCACCCCAAACGGCCTCCAGGCTCACTTCGGTACCGTTAGCGTAATAAAGCCATGCCGAAGCTTGCTCCGCTCCCTCGCGAGCTATAATTTCCGCTCTTACCTGCGAGATTTGATCTCCAAGAAGCCACAGCACATAATCAATATCGTGAATCATAAGATCAAACACAATGCCGCCGCTTTTTCGCTTATCCAGAAACCAACTGTTCTCCGCCGGCATTAGACTTGCTCTTACTGCACGCACGGACTTGACCGCTCCCGTTTTCCCTGCGTTCAACAGCATGCGAGCATCTCTATATTCCGGAAAAAATCTCACCACATGCGCGACGCACAATCTGACATCGTTGATTCGGCTTGCCTCTATTAGTTCCAAGCAATCCGCTTCGGTCAGCGCAAGCGGTTTTTCGCAAATGACATGTTTTCCGGCGTTAAGCGCCTGCAGCACATATTCCTTATGCAAGTAAGTCGGCAAAGTCACGCAGACGATATCAATATCAGGACGCGCGATCATATCGCCGTAGGATTCATGGACGCTGGCTTCCAGCAATTCAGCCAGAGCAGCTGCTTTCGCCCGTTCGGGATGGCAGACTGCGGTGGCCCGAATCCCATTTATCCTCATCAAACGATCGGCATAAACGCTTCCCATTGCGCCGCACCCGATTAAACCAATGTTCATCTCTATCAGCCTCCTCTTATTTCTTTTCATTTTAATGATATCCGCTAAAAAGAATGGTCAAATTTGTTATGCAAGCAGTCAGTTCTCCTATTTCGAATACAACTGTCTAAGACCGGTATATTTATCTCTGTTTCCGCGCCAAAAAAAGCGGGATGCGACGGCCTCTGGAATCTGAGCCGCGGCATCCCGCTTTTTTTTGGTTGGAGCGCATTCACGTTATCAATAACCTTGAGTCCCTATCAACTCGGCAAGAAGTTCGCTGACGACAGCCTTCACACACGGGTCGTCCAGCAGGAACAGCACTTCATAAGCGTGCGTGACTTGGAATTCCTATCTCGGCGTCAGCCTTCGGAAGTGTTCGCGAGTCACGGTGCCGATCGGCGTCTCGCCCTTCGTAAACCGATGCAGCTCGTCTACGATAAAATCGCACAGGTCGCGCTTCAGGAGGCCATGGTAGCCGCCGATATGCGGCAGGCACAGCACATTGTCCAGCTTCAGCAGCTCGCGGTCCTGCGGCAGCGGCTCAACTGCGTACACGTCCAACGCAGCGAAAATGCGCCCGCCGCGCAGCTCGTCCGCGAGCGCGCGCTCCTGCACGATGGCGCCGCGTGCCGTATTGACGAACAGCGCTCCGTCGCGAAGCCGCGAGAGCTGCTCCGCGCCGATCATGCCCTCGGTCCGCGGCGTCCACGTATTGTGCAGCGAGACGATATCGCTGCGCTCGAACAGCTCGTTCAGACCGACGAGCTCGGCGCCAAGCGCCGCGGCTTCCTCGGGCGGGCAGTAGCCCGAATGGAGCAGCAGCTGCACGGCGAACGGCTTCAGCATCGAGATGACCTGCCTCGAGATCTCTCCGTAGCCGACGAGACCTACCGTTCGCCGCGTCACGCCAAGTACGCTCTCCTTGTTGTTGTTGCTCCATTGCCCGCGCTTCAGCCTGGCGGCGTAGCCTGCATGGTCCCACGCGCCGGCCAGAATGAGCGACACGGCGAGCTCGGCCGTCGAGCGCCCGAGCACCGTATTGGCGCTCGTCACGACGATCGGCGTATCGAATAGGTCCTCGCCGACGATCGAAGCCACGCTGCCGGCGCCATGGCCGATGAACTTCAGCTTGCCGGCGCGCGCCAGAGCCTCCGGCGTAAAAAAAGGCGAGCCCCACGACGTAATGCAGGCATCGTATTCGCCGATCCGCTCGGCCAGGCGCGCGCTGTCGAACGGCTCGCCGGGCGCGACGAAGTCCGCCTCCGAGAAGCTCGCCAGCTTTTCCCGGACCGAAGGCCGCCAGAACAATTCGAGCAAGCCGGGATCCGCGATCGTTACAAGTGTCTTCATTGTACAGTCCCTCGTTTCGCCAGATTCTCAATGATATGGCGCATCCGCGCCGTATAATCCGGGAATACCGTCTCCGGATCCATGCCCGGCGCCTGCAGCTCGGGCCGCCATTTGGTCTCCCATTCCAGGGAATAGCTGCCCGCATAACCTGCGCGCTCGAGCGTCTCCACGATCTTCGCGATCGGGACCTGTCCCTCCCCGATGCGGGTATACTTCCAGCTGCTGCGCATCGGATCCTCGAAGGGGATGCCGTCCTTGACATGTACATGCGCGCACTGCGCCCCAAGCAGCGCCACCGTCTCTTCGGGCTGCTCGCCCTCCTCCAACGGATGGATGATATCGTAGATCACCGCGCAGTTGTCGCGGCCGACGTCATCCAGCAGCTTGCGCAGCGACCGGCCGGTCGCGAACTCGTTGTGCGTCTCGATCCAGACGGGCACGCCGTACGGCGCCGCGAAGTCGCAGGCCGCCGCGATGTTGGCGACAAGCGGCGCATACGGAATGGCGGGAACATCCTGATCCCTGCGCACGGTGAAATGCCCCAGAAACACCCGTACGCCGCCGGCCTGCAGGTCATGCCCCAGCTTAACGGCCTCTTTCAGATTCGCCAGCTGCGCCTCGTCGCCCTCAAGTCCCGTGAAGCATACGCCGGAGGCGATGTCCGTCACTCTGACGCCTGACCGTTCGAACTGGCGCTGCGTTCTTTTCCGGTCTTCTTCCGACATATCGGTCGATACGCCCCAAGCGGCGCCTTCTCTCAGCTCCATGCCGCCGAAGCCGCATCGGACGGCCAGCTCGAGCATGGCGTCCAAGGTCCAGCCCTCGCAGGGCAGCGTGCTGAATGCCAATCGTTTCATGCCGCACCTCTCTCCCGATTTCGTCGCGCGCGATCGGACATGATGATTATGGCAGGGCGGCCTGTGCAAGCGCCTCCCTTTTTCCGCGCTTCTTTTGAACATTTCCGAGAATCCGTGTACCATGAAGGTAGAAGAACGAGACGCCGCGGAGGACTTATGCCCGATTATCCGATTTATCGCTCCCACGAGATGCTGGACGACGCGTTCCCCTTCAAGATTGAGATCCGGCGGCCGGAAACGATGAATGCCGTCCTGCACGCCCACGAGCATCTGCAGCTGTGCTACATGCGCTCGGGCAGCTGCCTGCATTGGGCGGGCGGACAGCGTCATGTCTTGACCAAGGGAGATTTGTTTTCCATCCCCCCCTATCAGGAGCACCGACTCGAACGCCGGGATGCGATGGACTTCGTCATGATCCAGGTCGACTTCATGCCCCATGCGATTCACGAGAGCTTCCGAGACCTCGCAAGCATCGAGACGTTCGTGGACTTCGCCTTTATCCGACCGCTCATCGCGCAGGCCGATCTGATGCCCAAGATGACGCTGCCGCTGCCCGAGCAGGCCGTCGTCGAGAACCTGCTGGACGTCATCGTCGCCGAATGGGAGGACAAAGAGGAAGGATACCGGCTCGCGATCCGCGCCGAGCTGCTCAAGCTGCTCGTGCTGACGTGCCGACAGTACAAGCGGTATTCGGGCGCACAGAGCACGCGCGAACGGCAGCAGGTCGCTCACCACCGCAAAGCGTTTTTTGAGGCGATCGCCTATATGGAACGCCACTTCGACGAAGATCTGCATCTGGAAGATATGGCGGCCAAAGCGCTTATGGCGCCTTCGTACTTCAGTAATCTGCTGAAGCTCGTCAAAGGAAAGTCGTATATCGAGCTGCTGTCCGCGCTGCGCATCCAGTCCGCGATGGAGCTGCTCCGGGGCACGGATCTGAGCGTGACCGAGATCGCGGCTCGGGCGGGGTACAATCACATCAGCCATTTCAACCGGACGTTCAAAAAGCATACCGGACTCACGCCCGGCGACTACCGCAGGCACCAGGCTTGATCTGAAGTGTGCGGCTATTGCAGTCAGATCGTTCATGTTTTAATGACATCCTTTATATCCGCGCCGAGCCAGCCGCTCTTATAATGTAGGAAATACGCTTGCGAGCTGCGGATACGGAGGAAACGGATATGAAGAAAATGGCGGTAGGACTGCAATTGTATACGTTAAGGGACGAGCTGGAACGGGACTTCGAACAGGTCATGCAAAAGGTGGCCGAGATCGGCTACGCGGGGGTCGAATTCGCGGGATATTACGGGTATAGTCCCGAACGCCTGCGGAATCTGATGGACAGGCTGTCGCTCATGACGATCAGCAGTCATGTCGGCGTGAACCGCCTCCGCCACCATCTGGAAGAGGAGATCGACATGAATGCGGCGCTCGGCAGCCGGTTCGTCGTCTGCCCGGGGATCGCTGCATTGGAGGCGATGCCGCTGCCCGAAGCAGCCGCTTTTCTCGAGGATTGCGGACGGCGGTTCGCGGACCGGGGGATCGCCTTCGGCTTCCACAACCATTCCATTGAATTCACGGACATGTACGCGGGCGAGCGTTGGTTCGACGCCTTCTTCGGCAGTACCTCACCGGCTTACATGAAGAGCGAGCTCGATGTATGCTGGGTCGCGCACGGCGGCTGCGATCCGGTCGAATATTTGCAAAAGTATGCGGGGCGGGTACCTCTGATCCATCTGAAGGATATGCGCAGGTCCGCGGACGGTCAAGTCGAGACGGTCGAGCTCGGTCGCGGCGACATGGATCTGCCTGCCGTGCTGGCTGCGGCCGAAGCCGCCGGCACCGAATGGCTCGTCGTAGAACAGGACGACTGCACCGGCCCGGCGCTTGAGAGCGTAAGCGTCAGCAGGGCGTGGCTGCGCGAGCGCGGATACTGAGCGGCAGCGTCGCGGCTGGCAGGCTTCCGAAGCACGAATCGAAGGAGGTCGTTTTGTTGACAGATACGGCTCTGCACGCCGATCCGGTGTACGCCGGCATGGCGCATCACAAGCGACGTTCCAGGTTTCCTTGCCAACAGCTCGACAAGTACATTATCCGGCTTCAGACGAGCGGCAGCTGCGAGGCGTTGATCGACGGCGCGTTTGTCCATATTTTGCCCGGCGACCTGCTGATGTTCCGTCCCGGCGACCCGTACGAGCTCATTCTGAAGGACAACAGCATCGATTACTATGTCATCTGCTCCGGTTCCTGGGTCGATCGGTGGTGGGAGCGCTTCGCTCCGCCGCAGAAGTCCGCCATTCCGCTCGACGACGACCTGCTGAAGCTATGGAACCGGCTGGAGAAGGAGACGATCAGGTCCGGCGATGCAGGCAGCGAGTTGACCGATTATACGCTGCGCGCGTTTTGTCTGACGCTGCAGCGTCTGTACGAGACGGCGGGCATGGAAAAAGCGCCGAGCCCCGCACACACGGCGTACGGCATCAAACGCTATATCGACCAGCACGCCACGGAGGCGCTCACGCTGGAGGAGATCGCGAAGAACGCGGGCATCAGTATCTCGCGGACCGTATCGCTGTTCAAGCAGAGCTTCAACCAGTCGATCATGAGCTACGCGATCGAAGCAAAGCTCGCGATCGCCTGCGAACGGATCCGGCACACGTCGATGTCGCTCGACGCCGTCGCCGTCTCCTGCGGCTTCAACAGCTACACCTACTTCCACCGCCAGTTCCGTACGCGCTACGGGCTGTCCCCCCGCCAATACCGGGAGGAGCAGCAGAGAAGCGCGAGCTTCCCGGTTTCTTGATATATGCAATTAACAATTAACGCGACAGTACCCAAAGGGCAGCAACAGGTTGTAAGACTGAACGTGGTGCTGCCCTTTTCCGATTGACGAATTAGGACGATCGTGCTAATATTCCAAGCGTTTCAGGATGAGAAGTTTATCAAGCTTGAGGTCGAGCAGATGTACCACTGGTTGCGCACGCAGCTAACACATGAATCAGGAGTGAGCGCATGAACGCGACGATCGTGGGACATGACGGTAAACCGCGCTGCCGTTGGTGCGCGGCCGCGCCGGAATTTCTCCATTATCACGATACCGAATGGGGATTCCCGGTCAGCGATGATCGCCGGTTGTTCGAGAAGTTATGCCTGGAAGGCTTCCAATCCGGATTAAGCTGGCGGACCATTCTTGTCAAACGCGAGAACTTTCGCAAAGCTTTCCATCATTTTGACTTTAATATAATCGCAAGCTATACGGAGCGCGATCTCGACCGTCTGCTCGGGGATGAAGGCATCGTCCGACATCGCGGCAAGATCGAGGCGGTTATTAACAATGCGCAACGGGCACAGGAGCTCGTCAAACGTGAAGGATCGCTGGCCGCGTTCATCTGGCGGTACGAACCGGACCGCAATCAGCAGGCAAAGCCGCAAACCGCATCCACCTCGGCGCAATCGATCGCGCTTTCGAAGGAACTCAAAAAACGGGGTTGGAAATTCGTCGGGCCAACTACGTTATTTGCCTTCATGCAAGCGATGGGGTTAATCAACGATCATGTCGAGGATTGTGCGATCCGGGCTGAGGTTGAGGCCGCGCGCCGAGATTTCCAGCGTCCGGAGAAACGCAGCTAGCCGGACGTTGAACTTGAACCCTTTTCAAATGATCCCTCACAAACGATCGTTCAATTCTACAGCGGCAGACCGGGACATTGTCGGTCCAGAACTGCCGCTGTATCCATATTCCGCAGTCTACCACCCCGCTTAAGAAGCTGAATGTGCCTTTCCGCCAAATCGGCGCCTGCAATAGCCGCCTCATTCGCCTTCATCGTTGACGAATGTCCGTCATCCTCCCTCTTTACGCAATCTTCCTCTTCACGCTGCCGAACAGCCAGCCCGCATTTTTCAGCATTCGATCAGCTTAGGCTCACCCTTTCTTCAGCGCGCCTTCATGGCCGATTCAGTTCCTCTCGCGATAATGAAATCCATAAGACAAGTATCCTTATGGTCTTCATTACGAACAGGGAGTGGTCGCCATTAAACGTTTGAAACGAAAAACCAAAATCGCAGCCGCTTCCGTCGTCCTGGTCCTGGCGACGCTCGGAACCGTGTCTTATAAGCTAGCCGACCGATATCTGATCGAGCATGTGGAAGTCCGGGTGGCCAGCGCGCAAGCAGCATCGTCAACCTTGAACGCCCCAGCCGGTTCGAACGCCTCGATCGCCGGCACCACCGCTTCATCTGCTGCCGGCTCGAGCGCTTCGACGTCTGCAAACACCTCCACGGCCGCGAATGCCACGGCCTCATCCGGCACCGGCCAATCCGACGACTGGAACTATGAGAGCGACAACGAGAAGATCAGCATCCAAAAGGTGCAGAAGGGGTCCGGCAGCGATCAGATCACCTACTACGTCGCGGATGTGATCCTCAAAAACGGTACGAGCCTTCAGACTGCGTTCGCCAAAGACGCCTACGGCACGAACATCACGCAGAACACGTCTACCATCGCAGCCGACCATGGCGCCGTGTTCGCGATCAACGGCGATTACTACGGCTTCCGCGACGACGGCGTCGTCATTCGAAACGGCACGCTCTATCGGGACGAGCCGGCTCGGGAGGGCTTGGCCGTGCTGTCGGACGGGACGATGAAGTCGTATGACGAAACGGCGGAAACGTCCGCCAAACTGCTGGCCGAAGGCGTGACCAACACGTTCTCCTTCGGTCCTGCGCTCATACAAAACGGCGTCGCCATCGACGACTTCAGCAACGTGAAGATCGATACGAACTTCGGCAACCGCACGATCGACGGCGCCAACCCGCGCACCGGTATCGGCATGATCGCGCCGAATCACTTCGTATTCGTCGTCGTGGACGGCCGCTCCTCGGAGAGCCGGGGCATGACGCTGAATGAATTCGCCGACCTGTTCGCCGGTCTCGGCGCTGCCGAGGCTTATAACCTGGACGGCGGCGGCTCTTCCACGATGTACTTCATGGGCAGGGTCGTGAACGATCCGCAGGGCAAAAACAAAGAGCGCGGCGTCAGCGATATCGTGTACCTTCCCGGTTGACCCGGCAGCCGCAACGAATATGACAAGCCAAGGAGGCAGGCCACTCATGACCATTCTCATTCCTTCCTACGAGCCCGACGAACGGCTGATCGGATTGATTCGCGATCTGCGGGCGGTTACGGATACGTCGATCCTGATCGTGGACGACGGCAGCGGCGAAGCATACAGCGGGATATTCCAATCGGCGAGAGAGGCCGGCTGCACCGTGCTGACGCACGAGGACAACCGGGGCAAGGGGAGCGCGCTGAAGACCGGCTTCAACTATATCAAGCAGTCGGGCGATGCGGATGTCGTCGTCTGCGCGGACAGCGACGGACAGCATCTACCAAAGGATATTTTGCGCGTGGCGGGAGAGGCGAGGTCGCGCAGACGGCACATCGTGCTCGGCAGCCGGCACTTTACCGGCAAGGTGCCGCTGCGCAGCCGCTTCGGCAACTCCGCGACCCGCCTGGTGTACGCGTACGCGACCGGCGTGCCGATCCAGGACACGCAGACCGGACTGCGCGGATTTTCGAACGATATGCTGGACTGGCTGTGCAGAATTCCGGGAGAGCGTTTCGAGTACGAGATGAACATGCTGCTCGCGTCCAAGTCGGCCGGCTATCGTACGGTCGAGGTGCCGATCGATACGGTCTATCTCGACGACAACAAGTCGTCGCACTTCCGTCCGCTCGCGGATTCCGCACGTATTTATTTCCCGTTCGTGAAGTTCGGCCTGTCGTCCATCGTGTCGGCGGCGCTCGATTTTATGCTGCTGTTGCTGCTGCAATGGATGACCGCGAACCTGCTCTTCTCCGTCGTCGGCGCGCGCGTCGTCAGCTCCGCGATCAACTATGCGATGAACCGCAAGTTTGTATTCGGCGGAGGGGCCAAGCGGGGCAACGGGCGTTCTCTTCCGCGCTACTACGCGCTGGCGGCCACGATCCTGTTATTCAACTATGTACTGCTCTATTCGTTCAACGAGACGATCGGCATCCCGCTGCTCGCAGCCAAGCTGCTGACCGAGGGCTTGCTGTTCCTGTTCAGCTACTGGTGGCAGCGGAAATACGTCTATTAGCAGGTGCCTGTCCATCTATCGCCCCGTCTTCACTTCTTGGGCAAATGATGGCGTCTCAGCAATGCGAACTGCTTGGCCATAAACTGCGGCGTATACGGCATATCGGCGCGCAGCCAGGCGATGATCGTGCCGATCAACGCCGAAGATCCGTACCAGATCGCGATATCCCGCTTGATGCCCGTAGCCGCAAGACCCGCCTCTCCTTCCGGGCGCTCGACCCGGTCCGTGACCATATCCGACAGCAGCCGGAGCAGACGCTCCGTGAACACCGTCGTCCGCTTGGTCGCCAGGATGACCTTATAGAAGCGGAAGTGCTCCGCCATATGCTCGAGCAGATTGACCATCAGCGGCCATTCTCCCTCTGGGTCCGTCGAGAGCGGATTCGCTTCGTTCAAATGCAGAATAGCGCGGATGTCCTCGATCATGTCGTCCGCCATCTTCTCCATCATATCGGGGATATCCCGGTAATGAAGGTAAAACGTCACGCGGTTGATCGTGGCCCGCTCGGCGAGACGGTTCACCGATATTTTCTCGACTTCCATCTCCTCCAGCAGCTCCACCAGGGCGTCCCGAAGCAGCCGGCGCGTGCGGACGATGCGCGGATCCGTGCGCGAAGCCGAATGTTCCATCCCATCCAATCCCCTTCCATCGCGGCGTAAAAGACACCTTTCGTAAAATGTGTAGAACTTCTTCGTACTAATCGACGAAGTCCAAGCAAACTGATGGTTAATTTACACATTGCGAATTACTGTCGATTGCAAACCGCGCGAATCCGATTAAAATCTAATTTATGCCGTGTTGATTATATTACACAGTGTAAATTTAGTCCACCATGGGCTTTGGAAAGGGATGGAGCAAGTGAGTAAAAGCTTGGCTGGAGAGAGCGGCGCGATTAAGAAAGGGCCGATCTTGTTCATTATGATTTTGGGGGCGTTCCTCGCTACGCTGAACCAGACGATCATGAGCGTCGCGACGCCCGAATTGATGAAGGACTTCGACATCACGGCGACGACGGCCCAATGGCTGACGACCGGCTACATGCTCGTGAACGGCGTCCTGATACCGATCACGGCCTTCTTGATGCAGCGGTTCACGACCCGCGAGCTGTTCCAGGCTTCCATGATCATTTTTCTCGCCGGCACGCTGACTTCGGCTGTAGCGGCTGGCTTCCCGGTCCTGCTGACCGGGCGGCTCATCCAAGCGGCCGGCGCCGGCATTATAATGCCGCTGCTGATGAACGTCATTCTGACGCTCTTCCCTCCGAACAAGCGCGGCGCGGCGATGGGCATGGTCGGCTTCGCGATCATCTTCGCTCCGGCGATCGGACCGACGCTGGCCGGATACGTACTGGAGAACTTCCCTTGGGAAACGATGTTCTACGGCATGCTGCCGTTCGTCGCGCTCGTCATCGTCCTGGCGTTCATCTATCTTCGCAACGTATCGGAACGGACTTTTCCGAGAATCGATCTTGTCAGCGTCCTCCTTTCCACGATCGGCTTCGGCGCCGTGCTGTTCGGGTTCAGCCGCGCAGGCAGCCTGGGATGGTCGAGCACGGAGGTCATCGCGTACCTGGCCGTCGGTATCGTCGCCCTAGCCCTCTTCACCTGGCGGCAGCTGGCGTCCCGCAATCCGTTGCTGGACCTGCGCGCCTTCAAGTACGACATGTTCACCCTGACGACGATCATCAACATCGCCGTCACGATGATGATGTACGCGGATATGATGCTGCTGCCGCTGTACCTGCAGAACGCGAGGGGCTACACGGCGCTCGAGTCCGGCCTGCTCATGCTGCCCGGCTCGCTCCTGATGGGCTTCATGATGCCGATCACCGGCAAGCTGTTCGACCGGTTCGGCGCGAAGTGGCTGTCCATCATCGGCATGGCCATTACGATCGGCACCACGGTCGGCTTCATCAATCTGACGGACTCCACCAGCTATACGTACCTGGTGCTGATGTCCACCGGACGCAGGCTCGGCATGGCGATGTTCCTGATGCCGATCACGACGGCGGGTCTCAACCAGCTGCCGCCGCGGCTGAACGCTCACGGTACGGCCATCTCGAATACGATCAAGCAGGTGGCCGGCGCGATCGGCACCTCCCTGCTGGTCACCGTCATGACGGACCGGACCAAGACGCATTTCAAGGAGATGATGGTCGCAGGCGGCACCGACCAGAAGCATATGACCATGGAGGCGATGATTCAGGGCATCAACGACGCGTACCTGGTCATCATCGCGATCGGCGCGATCGGCCTGCTGCTCTCCTTCTTCATCAAGCGCAAAGAGCATCCGCACGAGGTCAAGGATCTATCCGAGCGGACGGCCGTCCAGGCGCAGGAAGCCTGATCCTATTCCGGACTATCGCAAGCAAGAGAGCGTGGCTGCGGGAGATTCATCCCGCGGCCACGCTCTTTTCTTGTCTATCGGGACGCATTCCCTCATCCCAGCTTTAAATGCCGAAGTTTATCCGGATTGCGCATCAAGTAGATCCGCTCGACCTTCCCGTCTCTGAATTCGAGACTGACGACGCTCGGATACGGCTCGACCGGACTGGTTAATACGAAGCCTAGCTGACCGTTGACCCTGACGATTCGCACTTCCCCTACGCCGCTTCCCTTGGAGGCCAGCCCTTGAATGAACGCGAGGACGCGCTTGCGCGTGGTAATCGGGTTGATCGCCGCGTTGGCCTTGCCGCCGCCGTCGCTGTACAACACGATGTCCTCGGACAGCATCGCGATCAAGCCCTCCATATCGCCCGTCGCCGTCGCCTGAAGGAATTGAAGCACGAGCGGTTCGGATTCGGCGCTCGCGGTCGGCTCGACGGGCGGCTCGCCTTGAATCTTGCGCCTCAGGCGACTATAAATCTGGCGGCATCCGAGCTCCGTCTTGTTCACGAGCGCCGCGATCTCGCGATAGTCGTATTCGAACGCCTCGCGCAGGATGAATACGGCACGCTCGATCGGGGTGAGCCGGTCGAGCATGACGAGGAACGCATACGAGATCGTATCCTCCAGCACGATTGTCTGAAGCGGGTCCCCTCCCGCTGCGGCGGCCCAATCCGAAGCGGCCGCATAGTCCTGCACGAGAGGCTCCGGCAGCCACGGCCCGACATAAGTCTCTCGGCGCCGGCGCGCGGACTTCAGATCGTCGAGACAGCGGTTCGTTACGATTTTGCACAGGTACGACTTCAAATTGCGGACCGCGCTGCCGTCCTGGTGAATGCCATGCTGCTGCGCGGCGACGAATGCGTCCTGCACCAGGTCTTCCGCTTGCGTGACGGAGCCCAGCATGCGGTACGCGATGGATAGAAGAAGCGGTTTGTACGTGCGATATGCGGCATCAAGCTCCACGATCGATCCCATCCTTGTCCTGTTGTATATCTGCTATGATAAGCCAGGCTGCCTCTCTCGCGCTCGCCAACGACGCGTTGAGCAGCATGCCGGACGCGCCGACCCAATCGCCGGCGACATAGAGTCCGGGCCTCCCTTCGACCGAAGGCCCCGGGCGCCCCGCCAATCCGCCGCTTGCAGCCGACGGGACGGCATGGGAGACGATCATGTGCGGCAGGAAGCGGCGCTGGACGACGTGTTTGCGCCAGCCCGGCTGCGCGGTATCGAGCAAGCCTTCCAGCTCCCGTTCGTCCTGCCGGGGGTCGGTCGGCGTCAATGCCGGAAAATACTTCATGACGTGGACCACCTGGTGTGCCGGATTGTCGGAAAACGTCGCGACGGCGGAATGGTTGGCATAGTACAGCGGCCGATCGGCGCCCAGTAGAAATCTGGTCTTGGGCCGGGGCAGCCCCTCCATGACCATGTCGAGGCATGCGGCATGTACGGGGATCAGCTGCTCGTAGATCGCGGCCTCCCGGGGAGTTAGCGCGGGATTGAGCAGCTTCAGCGTATCCGCCGGTCCGGCGGTGGACAGCACGCGGAGGGCCGAGAGGCGCGTCCCGTCTTTGAGCGTGACCGTCATCCGGGGAGCGCTGCCCCCGATATCCCGCGCAGGCGATCCCGGACGGATCGACACGCCCGCCTGAAGCGCCTGCTCCCGAAGCCGGTTCGCGATCGATTGCCATCCCCCGTCCACATACATCACCTGCGCGCTTCGGAGCTGCTCGACGACGGCGCCCGCGCTGATCAGATCGGGAGCATCGCAGTACGTCGATACGCGAACGAGCGCGCGTACGACATGGCGTACGCGATCGCCGGAAAAGCTGGAGTCCAAATAGTCCTGCAGGCTGACCTTGTTAAGCGCGGCGACATCCGTTCTGCGAAGCCTTCCGTAAAATCGAATCAACTGGGTTTTCTCCTGCCACGTCAGAAATGAACCGAGCAGCAGCTGCGCGAGCGGAACGGGCTTCAGTCCCCCGCCGCCATCGCCGAACGCTAGCGCATTCGGCGCCTTCGGGGACGCTCCCGTCGGCTCCACGCCGACCTCCTTCAGAATCGGAAGCGCGCTCTTATAGAGCGCATGCGCGCCCAGATTGACGCGCGCGCCCGCGAGTTCCGTCGAAGCGGCACGGCCGCCGAGCTGCGGACTCTTGTCGAGCAGAAGCACGCTCAGGCCGGCCCTGGCCAAGTAGATCGAAGCGGTCAAGCCGGCGATGCCGGCGCCGATAATGACGGCATCCCATTGCTTTTCGGGCGAATTCGGTATCATGTGTACATCGTTCCTTTCCGGTCTGATGCTTACATGACGAGGTACGGAACATATCTGTGACGCCCTACCCGTGATCATCGATATAATTTTTAATTTTTGTGATCGTCGTCTGGCTGGCGTGCCACTGCAGCGACTCCGTGGCTTCCCAGTATTTTCGCTTTTTATCGTCCGGATTGAAGAGCCAGTCGTTCAAGTCGCTGATGATTCGATATGCGTATACGAGCGCGGTCACGTCTCGTTCTCGCTTGGCAATGGCGATCAACTGCCGGAATCGCCCAATATCTTCGTGATAGCCGTAAACGTCGACATGCCCGTCCAGCCGGTCGAGACGATCCTCCGAAAAAAGCGGATCATCGATAAATTCGTCCCAAGAAGCCGTGGCATAGGGCTCCACCGTAAAATAATCCGTACCCTCCCCGATCATGTTCTCCAGCGCTGCGTCAGTTTCATCGATGTTCTGCCTCAGGTCTTCCGAAGTAACCTGGCTGCGCAGACCCGCGACCAGCGGGGCCACCGGTTCCTTCACTTTAGGCTCCCTTCTGACGACCGCCAAGACGACGATCAGGATGACGATCGACGAAAGTAGAACGACGACAAATTTGCGCAAATAGACGTCCCCCCTCATTCTGCAGCTAAAAACTTTCGGCTCTATTCATCCGATCACGTGGCGGGTACGGCTCCACTGGTCGTGGATGGGCACGCGACGGCGGTTAAACACGCATCGGATCAGATGGGCCGCCAGAAACGCATTCAGCGCGAACAAGCCTACGGCGTACAAAATAAGCGGCAGCGGCGGGAGCTCCCGGACGGCGAGGACCGGATAGGCGACGTTAAGGCCGCCGAATATCAAATAGAAAAGACCGTATCGCACGGCGAGCTCCTTCAGCGTCACCCGGTCTCCCTCGCCCCGGATGCGGATGCGCACGACCCACTTGCCCGCCGTTCGCCCGTTCGTTATATACGGAAGCACGACAAAATAGAGGATGACGATCCCGGCGTACGCGTAGAGCGGAGGCAACCGGAGGACGAACGCGACGGCGCTTGCCGGCATCAGCAAAGCCCAGTCGATCGCGGCCGCCAGCGCCCGCCGCGTGTAGCTGACCCGCTTGGTGGACAGGTCGACATTGTCGTCCAGCCGGTCGATTCGGGGCAGCCGGCGCGCGAGCCACTCTCCTGCGACGTACCCGAGCATGCCGCCGAGCGTATTGGTCATGAGATCGTCGACGTCAAACAGCCGATACGGATAATCGTAGATCCCGAAGATGCCCGTCACTTGCGTCGTCTCGAACAACAGGGACAAGCCGAAGGAAAACAGCAGGCAGCGCACCCAGTGCGTCCGGAAGTAATACCTCAAAAACAACCCGAACGGAACTGTCAGCAGCACATTAAACGCGACCTGAAGAAAAGCCCGCTCGCCGAGCAGGTGCAAATATGTCGACGGTCTATCGATCACGACGGCGGTCTCCCGCGCGATGTCGGTCAGGAAATGGAACGGAATCCATTGAAAATAGGAATCCGCATCGGGCGGCGCATTGTGAATCGAGGGCGGCAGCGGCAGGACGATCAAGTAGACCGCGTTCAACAAATAGAGCAGCAGCAAGTACAAAATCAAGGCTCGGTACTTATGAATATAACCGTGACGACGATACTGCACGACCAGGAACGGAACGGTAAAGATCGCGGCGGCGACCGGAAAAGTCAGGAAAGCATATGAAATCGGAAACAGATAGAAATCGATCATCGGACACCTGCCATCAAGCGTTATCAGCTTCTACTATACAGGATTTTCCTTGGCATGCGCGAGTCGTACTCGAAAAGGCCGCCGCAACGAAAAGATCGCCCTCCGAAGGCCCGCGGCCGGCGGAGGGCGATCTTGCTTGGCTCGTTTCAGAAAACGCGGACGGGAGCCGAAGGATCCCGCTCGTCAAAACATGCGCTTTTATTGTGTGATGACGACCGTATCTCTTGGCTGCGTGCCCGTGCTTTGAATCCGGGAAATCTCGGAATTCGTAAGGATACGGCCGACCAGTATGAACGAAGAGGTCACATTGTTGAAGTTAAAGTTGCCGAGGTTCGCTATGCTCTGGCTTCCGCGGAACACGCGGAACGAGCCGCGAAAGTTAATATCCGAAAACAGGACAAGCGTGACCTGGGCGCTATTCAAGACATTCCGAAGCCGGAAGCTCGACAGAACATCGTTGAACTGGAACGCCCTCAGGTCGCGAACGGCAATACCCCCGCGTCTGATAATAATGCGACGGCCGGTAAAATTCGTCCCGGACCAAAGCGTGAGCCGAATACCGCGATTTATCAAAGCTATCACTCCTTCTATCAGGATAAAACAGTATATTCTAGCTGTTTTGAACGGTACAAGACAATTGCAGCGGGAAAAGAGTTTGTTTTTCTTTTCAATCCGAAAAAAGCCGGGCGCCGCAGGATCGACTCCCGCAAGCGCTCGGCTCTACATGGTTGACTAACGGCGGCTTGTTCAACCCCGATGCCCGGCCGCCTGCTTTTTCGTACGGTACTCCGACGCTGCGACCCCTTCGAGCTCCCGGAATACGCGGTTGAACTGCTTCGCGTTTTCGAAGCCGACCCTCTTGCCGATCTCGTAAATTTTCTCGTCCGTTCGCTCGAGCAGTTCCTTGGCCTTGGCGATCCGCACGTTTTTGACGTACGATACGAAGCTCTGCCCGGTATATTCCTTGAACAGCTCGCTGAAGTAGGAGTAATTAAGCGACACGTGATTGGATACAGTGGCCATATTGAGATCGTCGGCGTAATGCGCTTCGATATACGCCACGGCCTTTTTCATCTCCCGGTTGTCCGCGAGCGCCGAACGGATCGTCCGGACGTAGTCGTTCAGCCGGAACAGCAGGTTTTCCGCCTCATGGAAATATTCATGGATATCGGCAAAATGATAGATGCTGCCGACCTGCTTATACAGCCGCAAAATCTCCACGGATTCTTCGCCGTACCTTCGGAACACGTCGTCGAACACCAGCTCGTTCAGTTGCCTGCTAAGCCGCTCCAGGTAGCCGAGCGGTACGTCGGCGGTTTTCTTCAGATCGAAGAGCCGGACGAGGATCGCCTTCATCTCGGGTTCGCGGTCCGTCCCCAGCATGTTGGAGAGCTTGCGGATATCTTCGACGGGCACCTCAGACTCCGGGCCGGTCTCCTTCCCGACGACGCTCTCGTACGCAATGAGCGACGAGCTGCCGCGCGGCTGCAGCAAGCCGTAGCCCGCCGCCCTTTTCGCTTCCGAATAGCCGATCCGGATATCGGCCAGCTCCCGCTGCATCCGGCTGAGCCCGATATGGCATGCCGTACCGCGCTTGTCGTTCAAATACTGCAGCAGCGCTTCGAATACCTCCGCGTCGTCGGCGATGACGACCAGGATGCCGTCCTGGTCCTCCAGGTGGAACAACGCCCGCCCTTCGCGCCGGCGCGCGAGGAAATCCTGGGCTAGCACGTTCTGACGCTTGTCGCCGGCGAACTTGAGCGCGCCGACATAATAGGACGGCTCAAGGGCCTGAAGTCCGGCAGACCGGCATCGCTCCGCCGCTTCGGCAGGCTCGATGGCCGGATGAACGAAGATATAGTTCAGCTGAGCCGCGCGCAGCTCCTCGCGGACCCGATCTGCCTCGTCCAGCAGGGTTTCCTCCGCCTCCGCCCGGTTTAGCCGCTCTTCCATCCGGTCCAATACGCCGTACATCTCCTCCCGGACGATGGGCTTGAGCAGGTACTCCTGCACGTTGAATTTGATCGCTTCCTTCGCGTATTGGAAGTCGTCGTGGCCGCTCAGGATGATGAAGGCCGTCTTCGGGGACAGCTCCGCCGCATGGCGAATGAGCGCCAAGCCGTCCATCAGGGGCATGCGGATGTCCGTGATCGCAAGGTCGACCCGCGATTCCCGGATGACGGCGAGCGCCTCCTCTCCGTTCGCGGCCAGCGCGACCGCGTAGCGATCCGGATACTGCCGCTCGATCATAGCCTTCAGTCCGTTGCGTATGTTTTTCTCGTCGTCGACGATGAGCAGCGTACGCATCAGGCGGTGCCTCCCGTTAATATAAAGTAGGGGATTCGTAGAACGATCCGCGTATAGGAACCTTCCTCGCTCTCTACGAACAGACCGTATTCCTTGCCGTAATAGAGTTGAATGCGCTGGTGCACGTTGCGAAGCCCGATGCCGCCGCCTCCCTCCCGACTAGCCTCACCGGCTAGGCCGGCGCCCTTCGCCAGCGCGTCCGGGACGTCGGCCTCGATCGACCGGTTCAGCTGCAGCGTCCGGTCCGCGGACATGCCGCAGCCATCGTCCGCGACGGTCAGAATCAAGGTGCCTTCGCGCTCCTCGGCGGCGATGCGGATCGTCAGCTCCCCGTCCGAGGCCGCGCGCAGCCCGTGCTTCACCGCGTTTTCCACGATCGGCTGCAGCGACATTTTGAGCAGCTCCTGATCGAAGAGCGTCTGCGGAATGTCGAAGGCGAGCCGGATCTTATTTTCGTAGCGGATATTCATGATGGCGATATAGTTCGTGATATGCGCCGCTTCGTCGCGCAGCCTGACGTATTCGCTCGTCCACTTGAGATTGTAGCGCATCAGCCCGCCGAGCGAGGTGAGCGCATCCGAGATCGGATACTGGCCTTCCACCTCCGCCATCATCTTGATGTTTTCCAGCGTATTGTAGAGGAAGTGCGAATCGATCTGGTTTTTGAGCGACCGCAGCTCGGTCTCCTTGGAGGCCGCCTTCTTGTTCACCGCGTCAGCGATCAGCTCGTTGATCTTGCGCAGCATCTTGCGGAAATGATGCGCCAGCTCCCCGACCTCACCGCCGCCCCGGACCGTCAGATCGAATCCGAAGTCGCCCTGCCTCACGCGCTTCATCGAGTCGGTCAAAATATGCAGCTTCTTCAGAATAAACGAATTGAGCACGTACGTCGCGATCCCGAGGATCGCGATCAGAATGACGTTGGCCGCGATGAGGCGATCGCGCGTCTGCCTCGCGCTGTCCAGCACGCGCTGCAGCGAGACGACGTTGATCATCCGGGCGCCCAGGGGCTCGATCTCGCGGGAGACAGCCAGGAACGGCTGGCCCCCGAGCGTCAGGCGGAAGCTCGCCGATGGCTCCCGGTTCGCCGGACTTAGCGCTTCTGCCAGTTCTTCCGGGGATACGCCCGTCATTGCCAGCAGCTTCTGATGCCGGTTATAAAACAAATGTCCCGCCGGATCCTGGATGACAAACTGGGACACATCGTCCTCGCTGCTGCCGAACGTCTTGGGAAAGAAGTTCGACAGCAGCATATCGACCTCGAGAATGCCTGCATGAACGCCCTGCGGGTACATGATCTCCTTGAGAAAAGCTATCTTCGGTTGATCGGGTCCTACTGAATCCAACGCGGCCGACTTGAACGGATCGGAGTCTCGCGGTGAGAAGTACCATTCGGACCGGTCCCTCGCAGCGGTCAGGCGGCCGTACCAAGGCTCCGATGTTCCTCGTTCCTCGCTCACGAATACCGGATACATTTCGTTGATCCGCTTGTTGTCAAAGAAAATGCGGATATGCTCGATATTCGGGTTACTGGATTGGAGCCGGACGAGCGTCGGAGCCACCCTAGTGCTGAAATCGATCAAATCGGCGGTATCCGGATCCGTCGACCGGGAGATATAATCGCGCACCTCCTGGTCCACCAAGCTAAGGTCGGCCACACGCCGAATCGTCTCGATGTTGTTGTTGATATTCAGCCGCTCGATCTCGAGCGTGTTTTCGTTTTTCCGCTCCATGTCCTTGACCGCGCTTCCAGCGAACTGCTGGAACAGCAGCAGCGAGATCAGTACGCTCGGAATGAGCAGAATGAGCACGTACGAGAGGATCAGGCGCGTCTGCAGCGACCACTGCTCCTGCCACTCCACTAGCCTGCTAGCCGTATTTTTCCATGGGTTCCGCATGCGGTCACTTCCGTTTGCCGTCGTAGTCTAGAGCTTCCCTTAAAACTCCAAAAGGACATGCCGTCCCGCTTGGGACGGCAGTCCTTGGTCAGTGCCCTTACTTCATGAAATCCGCAAGCTTCTTGACGTTCTCCTCGAACTTCTTCTGACGGAACGCCTGCATGGCGTCGTACCCCGCCTTGGCTCGATCGTCCTTGAACTGCTGCAGCACCTTGTCAAAATCCGCGTCGGACTTCGACAGCAGCAGCTTCGGCAGCGCCTTGCTCCAGAGCGTGTCGATCTTCGCCTTGGAGATGCCTTCGGGAGACGTCGCCGGCGGGTCGATCAGGTCGTACTGCGAATAACTGACCGTCTTGCCGCGGGTCCAGTCCTCCATCTGCTTCGCCGGCTCGACGCTCGGCGGCGCCCATTGAAGGTTCATGTTCGTGTCCATCAGCATCCAGAACGTATACGAGGACCCGTACTTTTTGTCGAAGGAGGTGCGGTCGGTCTGCATCAGCTTCAGCGCTTCCGGCTTGAACTGATCCTTGCCGTCGATCGTGTCGTACGAGAAGCCCTTCTCGCCGAGGTACAGATCCTTCTGGCCCTCCTCGCTGATCAGATAGCTGAGGAATTTGATGGCGCGCGCTTTGTCCTTGACGTCCTTGGAGATGAGCGTGACCGTCCAGCCGGAGATCGATGGACCGGCCAGCTTAGGCGGATCCTGCTTCGAATTGGCCGGTCCGTCGATCGCGATGTAGACGGAGTTCGGATCCTTCGCGAACAGCACGTTTTCCTGGGCGGCCATATCGGACCGCTGATAGAGCATAGCGAAGTAACGGCCCTGCGCGATCTTTTCTTCCATCTGCGTGCGCTTGTCGATGAAGATGTCCTTCGCGAGCAGGCCGTCCTGATTCGCCTGACGGAACACCTTCAGCCACTTCACGTACTCCTCGTTGTCGACGAGGGAGTACTTGTCGTTCAGCTTGCCGTCGACGTCGCGCGGAATCGCCAGGAAGTCGGCCAGGTAATCCTCGAGCGAATAGTTGCCCGTCGGCGAGAATTCATGCAGGCCGAGCGGGATGAGCGGCTGCCCGTTCACGTCCTTGAACTTCTCCTTCGCGGCCTTGAGCGCGGCGAGGAAGCCTTCCGGCGTCCGCATATCCGGCTTGCCGAGCGCCTCGTACATATCCTTGCGCACCAGGAACGTCTGGTTGGACGTGAAGTTCGTGCCGTATTTCTCATAATCCATCGGCGACGAGGACGCGTTCGGATAGCCGTAGACATTGCCGTCCGGCTGCGTGTACCAGCTCAGCTTCGCGGGATCGGCGACCTTGAAGAAGTACGGATCGTATTCCTTGGCCAGCTCGTTCAGCGGGAGCACGAGTCCGCCCTCCTGCATCTTGCGAACCGCTTCCTCGTACCAGCCGAGCGTGATGAAGTCCGGAAGTTTGCCGGACGCCATCATCGTGTTCAGCTTCTCGTTCTCGTTGCCGGCCGGGACGATGAAGTTGATGTTGACGCCCGTCTTCTTCGTGACGTACTGGGAAGTCGGATCGACGCCCCACTTGTTCGGGAACCAGGAGAAGTTCAAATACCAGTCGAACGTGATCGGCTTGGCGGCATCCGCCTGCCAGCCCGGCGCGTCGGCATCGGCGGAAGCTTCGGCGCTCGCTTCCGGGCTCGCGCTTGCCGTTGATGACGAACTTGCCGATGCGCTTGCGGACGGGCTGGCGCTGCTTGGACTTGCATCGCTCCCTTTGTTGCCGCCTCCGGCGCATGCCGTTAGCGAGAAGGTCAGCGCGAGGAGCAGGGTGGATGCGATCGTTTTTTTGGATACGCGTTTGCTCATGTTTGATCCCCTTTACGTCGTTTTGACAGTCTTCTATGTGGTAAGTCGTGGTTGCCTCATCGGAAAATGGTTCGAAGGGTGCGTGCCGATGCGCGGTGCGCCCAGTTTGAGTGAACAGATCAACCTTTGATCGAGCCGATCATGAGCCCCTTCACGAAATAACGCTGCAGGAACGGATACGCCAGTACGATAGGCAGCGTCGTGACGACCATCGTCGCCATTTTCACCGAGTTGGACGTGACGGACTTCGTGATGCCGCCCGCAGCCGACGTCACCATCTGGCTCGTGTCGTTCTGCGCGACGACACGGTACAGGAACGTCTGGATCGGCTGAAGCTCGGTGTTCTGCGTGATGTAGATGACGCCCGCGAAGTAATCGTTCCACTGCCAGACGCCGTGGAACAAGGCGATCGTCGCGACGACCGGCAGCGACACCGGGATGACGACCCGAAGGAACAGCACCAGGTCGTTGGCGCCGTCGATCTTGGCGGCCTCCTCGAGCCCCTGCGGCAGCTCGCGGAAAAACGAGACGAAAATGATCAGATCGAAAAAGCTGAACATGGCCGGGATGATGTAGACAAAGAAGTTGTCCAGCAAGTGCAGGTCGCGAATGAGCAGGAAGGTCGGGATGAGCCCGCCGTTGAAAATCATCGTGATCGTGCCTAGGATCATGTACAGATTGCGGCCGATCAGCTCACGCCGCGAAAAGGCGTACGCGACCATTGCCGTGAAGAAGACGTGCAGGACGGTGCCGACAAGCGTCTTGGCGATCGTGACCCCCATCGCGGTCACGATGCCGGGATTGTCGATGACCGCTGCGTAATTGTCCCAGGTGAACACCCTGGGGAGCCAGTAGATGCCGCCCCGCATCGCATCCTGGCCGTTGTTCAGCGAATTGACCAGCACGTACCAGACGGGGTAGATCGTCAGGAAGCAGATGACGAGCATCAGCAGGACGTTGACCCCGTCGAAGACGGCCTCACCTGTCGTTCTTCGTTTTAATGCGAACATGGATGCCCTCCCTTCTGTCGGTCAGAACAGCGTCGATTGGTTCAAGCGCTTCAGGATGCCGTTCGCGCCGAGCAGCAGTCCGAGCGTAATGACGGACTTGATCAGGCCGATGGCGGTTGCGTATGAATAGCGGGACTGCGAGATGCCCGTCTGGTACACGAAGATGTCGATGACGTTGCTCGTACTGTCGTTGAGCGCATTGCGCATGACGAAGATCTGGTCGAAGTTGGAATTCAGGATGCCGCTCACCGCCAGGATGAACAGAATCGAGATCGTGCCTGCGATGCCGGGCAAGGTCACGTACCGCATCTTCTGGAAGCGCCCGGCGCCGTCGATTGTGGCCGCTTCGTACATTTCCGGCGAAACGCTCGCCATGGCCGCCAGATAGATGATGGCCGACCAGCCGAGTTCCTTCCAGATATCCGAGGTCACCACGATCGTCCAGAAATAATTCGGGCTCGCCAGGTAATCGACAGGATCATGGATCAGGCCGAGCGCCTGCAAAAACTTGTTGATGACGCCCACGTCGGACAGCCAGGTCGTCAGAATGCCGCCCAGAATAACCCAGGATAGAAAGTGCGGCAGGTACGAGATCGTCTGCACGGCTTTTTTGAACCGGACCGACCTGAGCTCGTTCAGGAAGAGAGCGAACAATATCGGCAGCGGGAAGCCGACGACCAGCTTGAGCAGGCTGATACCGATCGTATTGCGGAGGACGCCGGCCAGCTGATCGTCGGAGAAAAATTCCCGGAAATGGGTAAGTCCAACCCAAGGCGCCTGTCCCATCGACTGAATGATGTTGTACTCCTTGAAGGCGATGATGAGGCCGTACATCGGGATGTAATTGAATACGATCATCCATGCCGCGCCCAGCAAGGCCATCGCCTGGAGGTAGCGCTGAGCGAGCAGCTTCCTGGCCCAACCGGCCGTCCCGCCTCTTTGAGCGCGCGCCGGCGTTCGCCGCGCTTCCAGCGCTTCCGTCCGGGCATCCATACGATCGACCTCCTGTCTTCTAGAAATCTTGTAAGTGTTTTCATCTGTCTGTATTGTACGATCCCTTCCAAAGGTTGGGTAGGCGCGATATTTCGTATCGCGTCTCCGTTTTTCGGAACTTCGGTCATACATCGCTACACATCGCTACGCATTGCCCTGATTTGCCCCTGCAACTTCCAAGCGACAAGTCAAAAACGCCTCCGTATACGAAAGGCGTTCTAAAAAAAGCATGGACAATGCGTGCGGAAATGTAACGAAGCTACTAAGCTACGATTCTTCGTCAAACAAAACGCTGTGAAAGGCGGGTTTAATGATCCGTGCTCGAGGCAAAGGCGGCATCCGCAGAAGGCAATAGGTCCCGCTTCTCCAGCTCCGCCAGTCGCTCGAACAGGAAGACGCCGCTCAGCTGCGCGCTAAGCGTCACCTTCTCGCCAGGCGCGGAGCGCCAATCCGTGCCGAACAAATGACGGCGTTCGTCTTGCGCTCCGTGCGTCGCCGCCCATAGCGTCATCCCATTGCGGAGCAACCAGGCCGCCTGCGACGACGTCGTCTCCTGGGCCTCCAGGATGAGCTCGGACAAGTACCGGACGAGAATGCCCTTGAACAGACCGCCGTCGCCGTCGCCTTCGTCCGGGAGAATGCCGCCGCCCCACTCGGCAGACGCAGCCTCCGCAGTCCGATTCGCATCGGCCAGATATGCCGCATCACCCGTCGCCCGGAACAGCTCGACCGCAGCGCCGATAAAGACGCCCTGGCAATACGTGAAGCGCCATTCCTTGTCGATCGCTCCGTCGCCCAGTCGATTCATCCCGTCCCACACAAAGCCGGTCTCCGGATCGACGAGATGCCGCTTGAGCCAATCGTAGATCCGGATGGCCCAGGACAAGTCTTCCTCCCGGCCGAATCTCCGATAAAGCCGGACGGCCAGAATCGCGGCAGGCCCGTTGGCCGGGGTATTTTTGTACCCCGGCTGCTCCTTGTGCCAAGCGATGCCGCCGCCCATCGTATCGTTCCATCCCGTCCGGATATCGGCCCAGAGCGACAGCGCCGTCTGTTTGTACCGTTCCTCGCCTGTCGCGTCGTACGCGCGCAGCCAGGCGATCGCCATCCATTCCATATCGTCGTACAGCAGATTGGGGAACGCTCCGCCGTTTTTCTCGCGGATGCCCTCGTGAAGCTCGGACAGCCGGTCGGCATACCGGTCGTCGCCCGTGCGCAGCAGACCGTCCGCCAGACCGTCCGCGGCATGCGCCATCCACCAGTAATGAAAGATCGTATTGCACGTTCCGTCCGGGCACGGCGTCTCGATATCGTACATCCGAATGGATGGATTCCAAAATTCCCGGTCTAAAGCTTGCTGCGCTTTTTCGGCCCGCTCGTTCCACAACATGTCGCTCACGCTCCCTGTCCCTCTATGCTGTCTTTATTTTCGCGGCGCTCAACCGATTCCGGCCGAAGCGCCTTATGCTATTTCAACAAGCCCGCCCGCTCCAGGCGGCCTCGGCGCGGGCGTGCCGCTGTCCGACTGTCGTAACTTCGAGCGGGAACTTCCTATCCTTCATGCTCCACGATTCCCTCCTTGCCTTGTGAAACGCTTACAAAACCGAGTATAATATCTTGAAAATAATATGTCAATTTATATTATTTATAAAATTAATGATTAGTTTTTATATCAATATATTAATGGCACAAATCATTTCTAAACGCTTGTCTTCACACCAACGCAAAAAAACATCAGGCAAGTCTTCCTGACGTTTTTTGATGCAATAGATTGGTGTTGCTTATACGTAGCCCATGGTTTGGCTATAGCTGTCCGATCCGGGATGGCGACAGCACAGCCGTGGATTTGCCTACGATCAACTCCGCCTCGAGCGCGATCTTGTGCGGAACCATCTTGCCGTCCCGCAGTTGCAGCACGTTCTCGAAGGCCGCTCGCCCCATTTCTTCTTGGTTTTGGCGCAGGTGCGTGAAGGAGAACCCGCTGCCGTTGTCCGGACAGTCGAAGCAGATGATCGACAAGTCCCGCGGCACGTCCAGTTGCAGCTGTCGGGCAGCTTCTCTGACGAGCAGCGCGATATTGTACTCCATTGCGAAGAAGGCGGAGATCTCCGGGTGGTCGAGCAGATGCCGCTTGATCTTCTCGATATCCTTTGCTTTATTCTCATCCGTGTAGGCGTTCGGAAGCGTGGAGGTGACAGTGAGCCAAAGCTCGCGGTTTACGACGATCCCTTTCTCCGCATGCGCCTGCACGTATCCCTCGATCCTGTCCTCGACCGCCGTCGTATCCGTCGGAGGGGGAGTAACGATCGCGACGTGCTTGTGCCCCAAATTGAACAAATAATCCATGCCGCGCTTCGCCCCGGCCGCGTTGTCCGTGCTGATGGAGCCCGCGGATATCCCCTTCAGATGCCGATCGACGAGCACGAACGGAAACTTGTCGATGACGAGCTTTAGAATCTCCGCGTTAAAATATTCTCCCTGCGCCGGAAAGATGATCAGTCCGTCTACGCCTAGCTCGAGCATACTCTGGATCGCCTCCTCCTCGAGAGACGGGATACCGAACGAGCGGCGCAGGACGAGAAACGCATCATGCTTCCTGGACGCTTCCTCCATCCCATAGACGAGACCGGTGCCGTAACTGTCGCTGAAGTCGGTCATGACCAACCCGACCATCGGCCGTGCGCCCGGCAGCCTGCCGCGCGCGCCGCCCTTGCCCGGCGCGGCCGCAGCCGCGTCGGCCATCGAAGCAGGATCCGCCACGAATGAGCCGCGCCCCGGGCGCCGGACGATCAGTCCGCCATCGGCAAGCAATTCCAGCGCCTTCTTGCTCGTGATGCGGCTGACGTTATACGCATCCGCCAGCTCCTTCTCCGACGGCACGCGGTCTCCTACCTGGTAAAGTCCCGATCGGATCTCTTCCCGGAGTTTTTCGTATATTTGCTCATACATGGAGGTCGACATGGTTCCTTCCCCTTTCCGGCAATGCCTCAAAATCTTATATAACAATATATCATGATATATCTTTCTTGTGAAGGACATGCGGCCCAAAAGAGCTGACCAAGACGCGGATGTGGATGCGTTCACAAATTCGTACTACGCTACTCATTGTGCAAGTTTGCCCTTTGGGCAATAATATAACTAAGAAACGAGGTGTGCGAACCACAACGATATGATGATCAAACAAAGCTTACGCGACCTGAAAAAAGAAGCGACCGCGCACGCGCTTGCGGACGCGGCATACGAGCTTGCGCTGGAGCGGGGGCTGGACGGCTTCGTGGTCGACGACATCGCGCAGCGCGCCGGCTATTCCCGAAGAACGTATGCCGCGTCCTTCTCCTGCAAAGAAGAAGCCGTCGTCATGTCTACCGTCGCCTTCAAAGAGAGACACGAGCCAGAGCAACTGCTTGCCGCCATACCGGCGGATGCCAATCCGCTCGATACGCTGCAGCATCTGCTGAAAATGCAGCTGACCGCGGAGCTGTTCCGAAAGCTGCGCTCGCTCGTGACCATGTCCAAGCAAGCGCCGACGCTCGAGCCGTACATCCTCATCGTGCTTCGCAAGCTGCAGTTCGAAGCGCAGTCGATCCTAAGCGAATTGTCCGGCGGACGCTATCCGGAGAGTTACGCCCATCTGCTGGCCGGCGCTACTTACGGCGTCATGCTGCCGCTCATCGACGGCAGTCTGAACGTGCTCCTGCCAGGTGAACCGGCCGACGAAGCTTCTGAAGCGATGACGCTCGAGCAATATTTGGATACGGCGTTTGGCTACTTGCGCCAAGGCTTCTAACCCGGTTTTTCGCAAAGATTCCGTATATATAAAGGAGAGAATTCCCCGCTATGTCGACATTCCTGTACAAATTGGGCAAGACGGCCTACGGCAAGCCATGGCCGTTCATTGCCGGCTGGGTCGTCATCCTCGCCGTCGTCCTCGCGCTGCTCGGCGTGAACGGCATCCATGTCAGCTCCGAGATGAAGATCGAGGGCACCGAATCACAAAAGGTGTTGGACCAGCTGGCCAAGGAGCTCCCGGCGGCGTCCGGCGGACAGGCCAGCATCGTATTCACCGCGCCGAAGGGCGAACGCCTCGACACCGCGGAGCGCGCCGCCTTGATTCAAAAGGCGGTTAATGACGTCTATAAGAATACGTACGTCATTAACCCGGCGGAGCTCGCCCGGCAGGCGGCCGCTGGCGCTGCGGCGGACACGGGACAGGCGAACGGCGCAAGCGATAAGGCAGGCGGGCAAGCGGGCGGGCAAGCGGGCGGACAGGCTAGCGGCCAAACGGACGACGACGCCGCCTCGAACGCGGCGCAGAATAGCGCAGCCGGCAAAGCAGCCGCGGCTTTGCCTTACGGGCCGATGATGATCGACGGCGCGCCGGTGCCCGGCGTCCTAATCGCCGCCGACGGCAGCGTCGCCCTGTTCCAATTCCAGTTCACGGTGCAGCAGACGTCGCTGCCGGAAGAGGTGCCGGATCAAATCATCGAAGCCGCGGAGAGCGTCCAGCAGGACGGCTCCGGCATCACCGCGCTGCCGAGCGACTCGCTGAAAAGCAAACCGGCGATCGGCTCCACCGAAGCCGTGGGCATCGTCGTCGCGGCCGTCGTGCTGCTCATGACGCTCGGCTCGGTCGTGGCGGCGGGCCTGCCGCTTCTGATCGCCATCCTCGGCGTCGGAATCAGCGTCGGCGCAGCCTTCGCCTTTTCCAAGTTCATTACGATGACCGACATAACGCCCGTGCTCGCGCTCATGGTCGGCTTGGCGGTCGGCATCGACTATGCGCTGTTCATCGTCAACCGGCAGCGCCGGATGATCATCGACCAGGGATTAAGCGCCCGCGAGGCAGCCAGCCGCGCGATCGGCACGGCCGGCAGCGCCGTCTTTTTCGCCGGCCTGACCGTTATCATCGCCTTGTGCGGCATGCTCGTCATCGGCATCACGTTCCTGTCGGCCATGGCGCTCGTCGCCGCGGCGACCGTCCTCGTCAACGTGCTAATCGCGCTGACCTTGCTGCCCGCGCTGCTCGGCCTGATCGGCGAACGCATCTGCTCCGCCAAGGCGCGCGCGAAAAAAGGTTCCGGCGCTTCCGAAAAGCACGGCTTCGCGCATGCCTGGGTCAAAAGCATCGTCAAGGCGCGTTGGCTCGTCGTGGTCCTCGTCATCGTCGTCCTTGGCTTCGCCGCGATTCCGGTCGCCGATATGAAAATGGGCATTCCGTCCGGCGCGACGGCGAACCTGGACACCGGGGCCCGCCAAAGCTACGACGCCATCTCCGCCGGTTTCGGCGAAGGCTACAACGGCCCGCTGCTGCTCGTCGCCGAGCCGCGCGCCGAATCGGGCAAGATCACGATGGAGACGCTGGGCGCGATCGTTCAGGGCCTCCAGCAGCAGGAAGGCGTCGCCATCGTCTCGCCGATGGGCGTCAACGAAGCCGGCGATATCGGCATCATCACCCTGATCCCGACGACCGGTCCGAACGACGATGCGACCAAGGATCTCGTGCAGGCGCTGCGCGACGCGGATTCGCCGGTCGCGAAGGCCAGCGACGTCAAGCTCGGCGTCACGGGCTTCACCGCGATCAACATCGATATGTCGGCGAAGCTGGCCGAAGCGTTCCCGCTGTATGTCGGCATCATCGTCATCCTGTCGCTGATCATCCTGCTGCTCGTCTTCCGGTCGATCATCGTGCCGATCAAGGCGACGGTCGGCTTCCTGCTCAGCGTGCTCGCCACGTTCGGCATCACGACAGCCGTTTACCAATGGGGCTGGCTCCATTCCATTTTCGGCTTCGATACAGGCGGTCCCCTGCTCAGTTTCATGCCGATCCTGGTAACCGGCATATTGTACGGCCTGGCCATGGACTACCAGGTGTTCCTCGTCAGCTCGATGCGGGAATCCTACGTGCACGGGCGACAAGGGACCGACGGCGTCGTGCACGGATACGAGCAGGCGAGCCGCGTCGTCGTGGCCGCCGCCGTGATCATGGTATCCGTGTTCGCCGGGTTCATCTTCGCCCCCGACATCATGATCAAGCAGATCGGCTTCGCGCTGGCCGTGGGCATTCTGGTCGACGCCTTCGTCGTTCGCATGGCGCTCGTGCCCGCCGTCATGGCGATCTTCGGCAACGCGGCTTGGCGGCTGCCCAAATGGCTGGACCGTCTGCTCCCGAACCTCGACGTCGAAGGCGACAAGCTGCTTGCGCAGCTGAAGGCCCAAGGCGAACGCTAAAACGACGCGAATCGAGTAAGAGGGGGTGACTACCCCCCGTCTTCTCACACCACCGAACATGCGGGTCCGCATACGGCGGTTCCAAAAGGTTAACAAAGCTCCAAATAACGAAAGCATAAAAGCCAGCCGCTGCGGCTGGCTTTGGCGATGGCGGGGCCGAATCGTGGCAGTGCCGTCCACCATTCGTCGAGTACGCTGCTCATGCTTACGACTTGAGCCTTGGCCTACTCCTTCACGGCGCCGAGCATAATACCGGATACGAAATAGGTTTGCAGGAACGGATATACGATCAGCATCGGCACCATCGCGATAAACACCTTGGCCGAATTCAGCGTCCGGTTAGACAGTTCCGACAGCTTCTTGTATTGCTCGGGGGTCAGATTGGTGCCAACCGGAATGTTGACGACCAGTTGCTGGATATAGGTCTGGAGCGGATACTTGGCGGACGTGTTCATCAGCACTAACCCGTTAAAAAACTCGTTCCAGTGGTACACGCCAAGGAACAACGTCACCGCGGCAAGCACAGGGATGGAACATGGGATATACACCCGGAACAGAACCGACCACGGACCGGCGCCGTCCACGACGGCCGCCTCGTTCAGCTCTTTCGGCAGATTGCGGAAGAAGTTCATGATCAGGATGACGTCGAATACCGGTACGCCGCCCGCCAGCACTAACGCCCAGATGCTATCGATCAAATGATAGTTTTGAACGGTAAGATACCATGGAATCAGGCCTCCGTTAAACAGCATGCAGAAGACAAGAATCCACATGAACGTATTGCGCATCTTGAACTCTCGATTCGGCTTGGACAGCGGAAAAGCCATAAGTACGGTAATTAGCAAAGAGACCGATGTGCCAAGAAAAGTGCGCTGGATCGAAATCCAGAACGCGTTGAAGAAAAGCGGATCGCCCATAATTTCCTTGTACGGCGACAAGGAGAAGCCGATCGGATAAAGCGTCACCAAGCCTGCGTTAGCGGCGGATTTATCGGAGATGGATACGCAAAAGGTGTACCACAGCGGGTATAAGCAGCCGATGAGCAGAAGTCCCAGGAGGATGATATTGGCAATTTCAAACGTCCGCGAGCCTAACGTTATATTTCTGACCAATGCGACTTCCTCCCTTTAGAATACCGTGTAATCGGCATAGTGATATGCCAGACGGTAGGATATGAAAATGAGCACAAAGCTAACGGCAGATTTGAACAAGCCGGCAGCCGTCGCCAGCGAGAATTGAAGATTTTGCAAGCCGAGACGGTACACCCAAGTATCCAGAATATCTCCCGTGGAATACACCAGCGGGTTGTACAGGTTGTACACTTGATCGAATCCGGCGTTCAGCACGTTGCCCAGACTTAAGACGCCCAATAGGACGACGGTCGTCGTCAGCGCGGGCAGCGTGACCTGCCGGATCAACTGCCAGCGGTTCGCTCCGTCGATAGCCGCTGCCTCATACAGATTGGGATTGATCCCTGTCAGCGCAGCCAGATAAATAATCGCGTTAAAGCCGAACTCCTTCCACACATCGGTACCGATGACCAGTTGCCGGAATATCCCCGCATCCGCCATGAACAGCTTAGGGTCATAGCCGAACATGCCAATGACGGTGTTGACCACGCCATAGTAACCGAAGATCCCGATGACGATCGTGGACATAATGACCCAGGATAGAAAGTGCGGCAGGTAAACGACTGTCTGCACCAGCTTTTTATAGCGCATGCTGCGCAGCTCGTTCAGCAGAATCGCAAAGATGAGCGGCACGAGCAGATTAAACACGATTTTGCCGACTGCGATAATGAAGGTATTGACGATGACCGTCCTGCTGTCATTCAGCTGAAACATGTACTTGAAGTTATCCAGTCCGACCCATTCGGACTTGAGCAGTCCGGCTCCCGGATTATAATTCTGAAAGGCCATCAGAATGCCGAACATCGGCACGATACTGAACATAACAAGCCAGACCATACCCGGCAGCAGCATCAGATAATAGTGCTTCTCGTGGCCCCGTTTTTTCATGCACAGCTAACCTCCCGTCTCTTTCGAGAACTGCAAAGCTTGCAGAAGACACCTGAAACCGCCGGTGGCCTCCACAAGCTTTCCGCACGATTATTTCTTCAGAAACCCAGCGACTTCCGCCGTGATCTCATCTCCGCCCTGCGCCTTCCAATTCTTCACGAATTTGTCGAAGGAATCGATGGATGCCTGACCCAAAATGATCTTCAGAACGGTCTCGTCCTCCATCTTCTTCAGGTTCGCCCATTTGGTCTCCATCGTCTCCGTCTGATTGTAGGTTACGCTATAGACCTTCTTATCGATCGGAATCGTGGTGAACGGACGATCGCCAATCATGATGGAATACAAGCGCTGGAAGTCGCCGAAGTTAGCCGTGCTGAAGTTGCTGACATTCAAATCTTCAAAAGGAGGCTTAATGACGTTCTTCACCTTTTTCGCATCCGCATACATCAATTTGTACAGGCTGTTCGGCTTATTATAATCCTCCGGATTCGTCTCGCCCTTCAGTACCTTGAGCAGCTCCGCATACTCATATTCCGTCTCGTTGGCTGCGGCCATAACGTTGCGAAGCGGATACCAGCCCACATTCACCGACAGATCAAAGGTCGCTTCATCGCGTACAAGGGCATTGTTCATGATGAGAATGGCTTTGACGACATCCGGCTTGGCGTTTTTGCTAATGACGGTGTACGTGCTGCCCGTCGTCTTCATATGCACATTCCACTTGTTATCGTCGGAATAGACCGGATAGGCCTGCCAGTTCGCGGTCGGATCGTTCTTGAAGGAGTCCCCGTTGCCGTAACCTCCATTCCACCATGGACCGAAGAAGATCCCCGCTTGATTGGCATTGATCGGATCCCCGACGTTGTCGCGCGTGCCTACCTCGGGATCGATCAGCCCTTTCTTGTACCAGTCCGCCAGCAGAGCTAGCGTTTGCTTGGTCTTGTCTGTCAGCGTTCCGTACGTTACCGATCCGTTGCCATCGTCGAGCCAATAGCCCGGATACGCATCCATGGCGCCGAATATCGGATCAAAGCCTCCCATATTGTTGGAGGATACGAGGAAGGTGGAATACGGAAACGAATTTTTGGAAGGGCCGGCAATCCCGATGGTTTTGTTCCCGCCCATTTTGTTATCGATAAAGGCTTTCGCCGTCTTCTCAATATCCGAGAGCGTCTTCGGCACCGGCAGCTTCAGCTTGTCGAGCCAATCCTTGCGGATCCATAGGACGTGAACGCCGTCGGTATCTACGGTAATGTTCGGGAGCGCAACCATCCTGCCTTTGTAGCTGGCGTTCTCCATTGCCCGGCCTTCGGTGCTCGCCATAATATCCTTCACCTGCGAGGACTGGTACTGCTGGAACAGATCGGTAATATCGTACAGCAGCCCCGAACTGGCCGCTTTGGTCATGAAGGAGCGGTCGTCGACAACCATCCCGTCAGGCAGCTTGCCCGATGCGATCGTCAGGCTGACCTTCTGCTTGAAATCGTTGCCCGTGGCTGCGGTCCAATCCACAATGACATTAATGTTGTACTTCTCCTTCAGATATCGCGTGTACTGGTTGTTGCTGACGCTGTCGCCTTCCGGCAGCGTCTTATCCGTCGGGTCCACCACCATGCCGATGTGAACATCAACCGGCTTAGGAAATTTGGAGAAGGCCAGGTCATCGCCCGACAATGCGGGGGTCTCCGTGTTGGATTTTGTGTTTGTAGCTGTGTCTGAGGTCGGATTTGAAGACGCTTTCAAATTATTCGATGCCTCATTGGAGCCCGAACATGCTGTCAAGCTTAGACCAAGCAATACGACAGAGAGCAGCGTTGCCATATTCCTTCTCATCTAATCCCTCCCCTTAGTTTCTTGCCTTCTCATTTTACAAGGGATGCGGAGAAAAAAAGTCAGACGAATGTGCCGTGTTTTGTGATAGATCGGGGGGCGGAGGTAGAGATATGTTCGATCCGTTGGAATCAATCGTCTCCCCGCTGGAGTTGAGCCCGGAATTCGGAGGGCAATAGACGGTTCTGTTCATAGAAACGCTGGGAGAAATATTTGGAGTCGGAATAGCCTACAGCATGCGCCACCCATGTGATCGACTGGTTGGTCTCGCACAGCAGCCGCTCGGCCGCTCTAATCCGCTCCTGTCTTAAGAAATCATTGAACGTCAATCCCGTCAACTTCTTAAAGCATTGGCTAAAATAACTGCGGCTCATGTGCACATGGTCCGCGACCGTCTCGGCATGCAGCGTGTTCGACACCTGTGCGCGGATGAACAACACGGCCCTCAAGATGCTTGCCGTCGTGTTGGAATAATCGGCGGATGCCGCAACCTGTGCATATACACGGCTCCTGTAATCGCGCAGCCATTCAACCGCTGACCGGACATCCTCGACACCCGGCCCGAGGTCGGCATCCAGTGCGACGACGGTCTCGATCGGGGACAGCATACGCATGAACAGCCCCTCCAGACGGCGAAAGGGCACCTTCGCTTCGATCGTCTGCTTGCACAGGCGCTGGAAGACGGATTCGTTATAGAGCCAGTAGAGCGTGCGCCATTCCTGCTCGATCCCGGACCATAAGTCTTCCTCCCGTACGAAGCATCTTGGCTCGGACGCAGGCGAGAGCGCAGCTAACGCAGGAGAAGCGGGCATACGATGCGGCAATCCATTCGGCTGCTGCTCCCCGGTCATTTGCTGCTGAATCCGCGTCAATATCTGCTCATCATCCTCAGACTCCAGCCTCACCTTGGATATATAATCGAGTACGCCCAGGCGGTAAGCCGACTGCACATTCTCAAATTCTTCATGGAACGATAAAATAACGCTGCGAAGACGCGGAAAACGATGCCTGGCGACTTGGAGCAGCTCCATGCCCGACATGACGGGCATCGAGAGATCCACGAACATGAGATCCACCTCATGCCGCTCTATAAATTCCAGCGCCTTTGCGCCGTTGGCCGCTTCTCCAATGACCGTCATATTGTGCTTGGACCAAGGCATGATGGAGATCAAGCCTTTGCGCGCCAGTTTGTCATCGTCAACGATCAATACTCGAATCAAATCTCTCTCTCCTTTCTAGGATGGAGAAAAGGAAGGTGTAACGTAACCGTTGTCCCTTGATTCGGACTGCTCTGCATATCTATACGGGCTGCGTGTCCGTAGCATGATTCCAGCATGGATCGGACATACCGCAGCCCGATCCCCCGGCCCGTCTGCTGCTGGTCCGGCGTGTCTCGCAGCAGAAAGGCCAGCGTTTCGTCGCTCAGCCCTTTGCCGTCGTCGCGGATCCGAATGCGCACCATCTGTTCGTCTTCGTCCGGCGACATGCATATTTCCAGCTTGCCGTTGTCGTCAAGCCCATGACAGACGGCATTTTCCACAATGGGCTGCAGAATAAACCTGGCCACTCGACTGTCTAGATAAGCACCTTCTTCAATGTCCAGCTTCGCCTCGAAATCATACCGCATCTGCTGCAGCTCCAGATAGGTTCGGATGACCTCCACTTCCGACCTGAAGGTGGCCGTTTCCCCGGACTTGCCCAAGTTATAGCTCAGCAAAAAAATTAACGAGGACACAAACTTCTCGATCGCCTCCTGCTTGTGCATCGCCGCCAGCCATCGTACTGAATTCAACGTATTCATCAGAAAATGCGGGTTGATCTGGTAGGCAAGCTTCTCGATCTCCAGCTGATGCCGGCGCTTCTCCTTCTGCCCCATATCCATAATCAGCTGCTGGATTTGCCGCTTCATAATATTGAACTGATCGAAGATCCGATCGAATTCTTCAATTCCCGTATGATACTGATTCGTGCCCATGTATCCCTTGCCGAACGTCCTCATTTCCTTCTCGATCAACCGGAATGGCCGGTTAATCAGCCTCCGCAATACCAACGTGAGCATCGCCATCATCAGGAAGCCCAGGGCGAAAACCCAGTACATATGGTTTTTCCACGTATAGAGCTCATGATTGTAGTAGGAGACCGGGAGCAGCAGCGTGATGTCGTAACCGTAATCGCCGGTCATCCGATTCCAGACATAGTCGCCTTTCATGCCTGATTGTCCGCTTAACGCGAGCCGATCGCCGGCGGCATAAGCCGATGGATTACTGCTGTACGTCACAGCGCCCGTCGGATCGGTGAACACCAACGTATAAGGCATATTCAAACCTTCGGCAAACAGATTCATGTCCGTGGCGTCATCGGACTTGGCCTCCACATAAACGACCAGCTGCGTCCCGTCCGAGAATTCTACTTCTCTTGTCACCGAGATCACCAGATCATCGTTGAACCGGCAAAGCGATTTATGCGGAGACTGGTAGTTCAGTCCCCCCATCCCGGCAATGTCGGGCAAAGACTGCAGCGTAAAATTCCCTCGCAGGGGCAGATTCGAATAGGACGCCTGTCTGTCTGCCGCATTATAATACATCACCAACTCCATCGCAGGGTTTGAAAACGTTATCAAACCGATGTTGTACGAAAGATCCCGCGAGAGCAGACGCTGGCTGTACGTGTCTTCAGCCTGGAGATAGGATTCCATCAGGTGGCCTACCGTGCCTTCCGGCGTCATCTGCTGGGTAACCTGAAGAAGATTATTGTACATTTGATTCAACTTCGCGGATTGCTGGTACAGATCAAACGCCATCGAGGTCTTGATTTTATCGCGCTGCATCGTATAGATCGCATTGTATGAGACCAACGCCATCAAGATCGCGCATCCGGCAAAGCCGACGGTCAGAAACACCATGATTCGTTTGCGAAGCGAGGAGACCACAAACCGATTACGCAGCCCATGCAAGACATTAAGCTTCCCATGTACGGTTCCGATAGGCTTCATCGAGCGTTTGCCGCGCACCTCCATTACCGCAATTATAAGTAAGGAGCAATATTCTCTGTCTGGCGGATTTATCCTTCCTGTTATGGAAAATAAAGAAGGGCCCTCGGATGATCCGAAGGCTCTTCTCGTCGTACAGCCGACTACCAGCCGACCCGAATGATAACCCCCTTCGGATCGCCTACCTCCAGATACGCCGCCTGGCCGTTGACGTCGTCGTAGGCGAAGCCGTAGGCAAGACGGTCGATGCTGTGATCGTGCCAGAACTTGGCGTAATAGTTGGCGGGAGCCGCATTGTAGTACGTGGCGACGTTGTTCCAGTCGCTGCTCGTATACACATGCCTGTTGATCGCCGCGCATACCGAGGCGTTGGTCACGCTGCCGTCGCAGCGCAGAATATCCTGCGTGTTGTAGCTGGAGTAGCCGGCGAAATAATTGGCGTTGGCGCCGCCGGCGGCAAAGGAGCCATGGATCGGCGCGACGATCCGGTAGGGTGCCTGCACGGTGGCGAGCGACTTGAATGCCGTCGGCACTTCATTCTGGTACTTGGAGAACAGTCCGGACCGCGTCTCGGACTCGAGCTCCCCTACCGTCCGGTCGTAGTTGCCCGCCTTGTTCACTAGCCGGTGCTGGATCGGGAACCCGAACCCGTCGACCCGGGTCGTATTGCCGTGATAGCCGGCATTGTCGACCGTGAACTCGATGAAGTCGAAGTAGACATTGAGGTTCGGGTCGGACGGATTGTTGATATCGGGTCCCGCGAAGCCGTCATTGTAAGTCTTGATATAGCAGGGCGAGCCGACGCAGAGGAACATCCGTCCTGCCGTGATTTTCGGCAGATTGACCCAGCTCGCCGCACTGACGGGATAGAAAAAATTCGCATAGTTCTGACCGTTTTTCGTCAAATGTCCTGCGGCGTCGTTCAAAGCGGTCGAGATCGGCTTCAGATTGCCGTTCAGATCCAGATAGCTCCAGGCGCCGCTCGCCGGGTTGATACCGATGACGCCCCAGTATATCTGGCTGTCGGGGTATGCGCCGCCTGTCCCGTTCATGACCTTCAAGGAGACGACCCCGCTGCCTGAAGGCATCGGGATGGAAGAGGCCGGGATCGAGCCGATTCCCGTCCCCGACCCTCCGCCTCCGCCGCCGGTCGAGCCGCCGACCGTAAAGGTATAGGTCGCGCTGTCGTAGGCGGGCGTGCCGTTGTTGTACGTGAAGAAATATTGAAGGACATTGCCGGAGGCTACCCCGGGTACCGCTTGCTCGTATCGGGCGTTCGCCGAGTTGTACGTCATTCGCAGATTTTGCTGCACGCCGCCGTTCAACTGGTAGTGGATGTCGACCCAGGTCGTGCCCACGTTGGACTTGAACCAGATCGTCGCCGTCGATCCCGTCACAGCCACGCCCTGGGTGAAGTCCGCAGCCGCGGCGCGGGGAGAGAACAAGGGAAAGCTGATTGCCGCAAGCAGGGAAAACAACAGCAACAGTGACTTTTTCCTAATCATTCGCATCTTCCTCCATTTGATTAGTTTCGTACCACCATGCTTCTTGCCCTTCGCTTATGCCGGCTCCGCTTTCGTACATCAATCACCCCCTTTCCTCGTTTTTATGGATCGTCATGCATTCTTCCGGTTTACCTTCCGGTTAATCAGCCTTCTCCGTCAGGACGATGTCGTCGAGAGAGACGCGGTGGGCGACGGCATGATTGCCGCCGAGCTGAAGCACCAGCTTGCCGTTCTGGACGGTCGACGCGCCCATAGTGAACGTATAGGCGTACGTCTTGAATTCGCCGCCAGCTTCGAGCGTCTCTGATTGGGCCGGCAAATACTGAATGTTGTAGTCCGCGCCGTTCTCCACCGAGGCGAGCATCTGCTTTTCAATGGTAGACTTGACCTTCAGGGAAAGCGTGTACGTTTTGCCGGCCTCCAGCAGCAAATTGTCCTGGTACACCTGCGTCGCCCATATTTCGTAGCCGTCGTAGCCACCCCAGTCGACGCGCAGGATCCCGTCCGTGACCGACAGCGCGGCGTCCGATTCGTTCTCCTTTCTATACAGCGTCCAATCGTCGGCATTCGTATCGAAGCTTCCATTCAGCAGCGCATGGCCTGTCGGCGCCGGTGGTGCGGCCTCCTTGATCGAGATATGGTCCAACTTGAGCGTATGGACGCCGTCCGGCGTCGTAGATCCGCCGAACGTCACATTGCCGATCAGGAAATTCAGCTTCAGCGCCGCGCCCGTCGCTACGGTGAACCGCGTAGTATAAGTTTTCATATCGGCCGTCACGTCAAACGATTGGGCGGGCGCCGTCGTGCCGGTGAATTCGACCGTGACCGGACGGTTCGCCGAAGCGGCCGCTTCGAAGCTGAGCTCATATGTCTTGCCGGCCGCCATCGGGATCGCCTCCTGGAACAGTTGAACCGCCCAGTTCGGTCCGCCTTTGGCCGCGATCCGAACGACTCCGCTCCCGTCCTGCACCGACAGTTCCGCACTGCCTCCCTCGCCCGCCCAGATCGACCAGCTTGACGTACCGGCATCGAAATCGCCGTTCACGACCAGATTGCCGTCGTTTGACAGGATCGTCTGGACGAGGACGGCATCGGCAAAGCCGGCAGCCGTAACCTTGACCGTATGATTGCCGGCTGCTTGAAAGGCTGCCGCGCTAAGCGTGAGCAGCCCGGCTGCGAGCGTATACTGGCTGGGGTCGAGCGCCGTGCCGTCGATCGAAACGAACGACACCTTGGAACGCCATCCGGCGTTGTCTGCGAACGCGATCGCGACGGGATGACCCACATGGTTGCTCGAAGTATTTTTGCGCAGGGAAGGCGGCTCTGCGACCGGCGCGTTTTTCACCTGCAGCTTGATATTGGAGAGCCATACGTCATGCGATGCCAACCGGGCATCTCCTTCATGGATGAGTCCGAGCAAAAATTTGAGTCCAACGTTTTCCGAAGGTCCGGCCTTGAACTCGAAGGCGAACGACTTCGTCTCCCGGCCGAGATCGACGACCTGATCCAACAGCCGCGGCCCGTTGTTTTCCACCACCACTTCCATCGGACGATCGGCTGTCGCGCGGGCATCGAAGCTGACCCGGTACGTCACGTTCGTCTTCAGCGGAATGCCGCTCTGGAACAGCAGCGCGTTCCAAGGTCTGCCGCCCTGATTGCCGATCGTCAGCTTGACGGCATCGCCGTCGACGGCTGCGCCGATAGCGCCCGCGCCGGCCGCGCCGGCCTGGTCTCCGTTGCCCGACGTCTCCCAATAAGCGAGCCCTTCGCCGAAGTCGCCGTTGCGCAGCGGATAAAATACGGTGTCCGGATCGTAATAGACGCTCGTGCGAAGCAGCTTGACATTGTCGATCTGCAGGGCGTCGGCCATCCCGCCGAGCGCGAAGATCAACTGGCCTTCGGCATCGGAAGCGCCAGGCAGCCGTTCGAACGAAAGGCGGATCTGCTTGCCGGCCGTGCCTAGCTGCGCGGTCCGGCTGGCGATCGGCGTTCCGTCCTTGCGGTACAAGCCGACTTCGATCGATCGTTCCTGCGACGCCTTCGCGTCGAAGGTCAGCTCGTAGTCGTTGCCCGACAGGAGGTACATTCCCTTTTGTATCAGCTTGACGTCGTTCGGCGTCCCGCCGCCGTTCGCGATATTCACGTTCAGCTTGCGCTCCGCGACCGGATTCGCAGGCACGGCAGCCGAGGCGGCAGCGCCGTTCGCAGTCGCGAGATGCCAGTAGCTCATCCGGTCCGGCTCGCCTTGGTCAAAGGTGCCGTTGTAGACATGATTGCCGTCCGGCAGCGGCTGCTTGGCGGAGTCATGATCGAACGGAATCCCGTCGATCTCGACGAGCTTCGCGTTGCCGAACCAGACCGGGTGCGCGTCGGTGCCCATATTGAATTCGATCCGCGCGGCCGCATCCGAGTTCTCTTTCATCTGGAACATCAGCTGATACGTCTGGAAGCCCGCGCCCAGTCTCGCGTTCAGCGCCGGGGAATAGGCGGCAAAGCCCCTCGACTGGCCGCCGGTCAAGCGTACCGCCATGGTACGCGAGGTGTCGGTCTTGGCATCGAACGTGAGCTTATAGTATCGTCCCTTGGCGAGCGATACGATCGCCATCGGCTGGATCGAGTACGAATTGCCCCCGGCGTTCGCGATCGTGACATGGGCGTAATTCGTGCCCCCGATATTCTCGACGGCCACGGAGCCCGCTGCGCCCGGATCCTTGTACAGCGCCCAATGCGCCGTGCCGGGAACGCCCATGCCTTCATCTCCCGCCGCGTCCTGCTTGAAGTCCGCATTGTATACGAGGTTCCCGTCCGGATCCTGCGGCAGCTTCGCGCCTGGCGGATATTCTTCCTTCGGATAAGTCGGCGGCGTAGCCGTGCCGTAGGCGTCCTTCGCATAGACGCGGACGTATTCGACCTCCATCCGGCTGGGGAAAACGGTATCCGGGGTCGGATCGCCGTCGAAGTTGCCGCCAACGGCGAGGTTCATAATCAGGTAAAAGGGCTGGTCGAACGGCGCCGGATAGGCATAGTTGTCGCTCTGTCCCGCTCCCTTGCTGTACCAGTCGTTCTTGGTCGAGAACAAGCGGCCGTCCACGTACCAGCGGAGCTCTCCGGGCTCCCATTCCAGCGCATACGTATGGAAATCGGCGATCGTGCCGTTGTCCGGGAGATTGTAGCTACTGCCGGAGTAGACGTTGTTCGGCCACTGCGAGCCGTAGTGGATCGTGCCCGCGACCGTATTCGGCTTGCTGCCCCAGCCTTCCATGATGTCGATCTCGCCGGATGCGGCCCAAGTTCCGTACGCGCTCTCTTCGGGCATCATCCAGATCGCCGGCCACAAGCCTTTGCCCGTCGGTGCCTTGGCGCGTATCTCGAACTTGCCGTAGGCTTGGCTGAACAGGCCGTGAGTCTTGAGGCGCGCGGACGTATAAGGCATGCCGCCGTACAATTCCTTGCGGGCGGTCAGCACCAGCTTGCCGTCTTCTTCCTTGGCATTTTCGAGGCGATCGGTGTAATATTCGAGCTCGTTGTTGCCCCAGCCCGGATTGCCGACCGACGTTCCGTTGGTCGTATCGAACGTCCACTTCGCCGGGTCGATCGCGCCGTCGTCGAATTCGTCGCTCCAGACGAGCTTCCAGTCTCCGGTGCCGGATCCCGGATCGGTAGGCGTCGGCGTCGGCGACGAGGTCGGCTTGGATGTTGGCGTCGCCGTAGGCGTCGCCGTAGGCGTCGATGTTGGCGTCGCAGTAGGCGTCGGTGTTGGCGTTGCCGTAGGCTCCGCCGCCGGTACACTGCCGGCTCCAGTCCCTAGCCGATTCGTCAGGGAGCCCGATGGATCGTCGATCGCGACGACGCGGCCTGCACCTTCGACAGAAGCTCCCTTGACGCCCGAGCCAATCCGCAGTTTGTCGATGACGGCGCCGCTGCCCAGCTGGATTTGCGCACTTCCTTGCACGTCCAGCACATCGATATGCCCCGCGACCGTCAGCTTCAACTTGTTCGTCCCGTCAGGCGTCGTGACGACTCGCTTCAAGCTTCCCGACAGCTGTACCTCTCCCGCGCCGGATGAGACGTTGACTTCCCGTATGCCTGGCGACGCCTCATCGTCCGCCTCAAGCGTACCGCCCGACACGAAGCTTACGTTTACGATCGTCGTATGACCGGTCGCATGCAGCCTCAGCTTGCCGCCGGCCTTGTCCGCCTGAACTTCCGACAGCGTTGCATCTTGAAGTTCGATGCTGTGCGCTCCGCCTCCGCGTACGTAGACTGCGCCTTGAACGGTGGTACCGTTCAGCGCCGCCGCGCCTTCGCCGATGCCTTCCGTCAAGTAGAGATTGCCCGTTATCGAAGCTGCGCGGAGCTCGGCGCCGTCCGCGACGACCACGACATGGCCGTTCACTTGTCCCGGCTGGTACATTCCCTTCTTGTCGATCCGCAGGGCGACCAGGCGATCCGCAAGCGCCGCCATCTCCGCCCGGGTGATCGTGCGCCCGGACCCGAAGCTGCCGTCGGACTGTCCCTTCAAGTAACCTCCCGCCGTCAGCGCGCCGATGGCGCCTGTTGTCTCCGCGTCCAGTCCCTCCAGGTCCGTCCATTGCGCCTTGGCCGAGCCTTCGGAAGCTGCGAACGAGAACAGCTTACTCAGCGCCAATGCGGCTTCCGCCCGGCTCATCGGCCGGTTGGCCGCAGCTGCCGAGCCTTCGGCGGCGGACAAATAACCGGCGGCGATCGCCTTGGATATCTCCTTGGCTGCCCAACCTGCCGGCGAATCGGCGAACGTCGTACCGGATTCGGCCCGGAGGCCGAAGAGCCGGTTGACGACAGCCGCGAACTCTGCGCGCGTGATGGGCTTATTCGGCTGCATGCCGCCGTTCGGATAACCTTGCAGAACGCCTTCCTTCTGCCACCGCGACAGCGCCGCATTCGCCCAATGCGAGGCAGACTTCCCCACGGCGGCAGCCGAGGCCGTTCCCGATCCCGGTCCCGCGTCGGCTGCCGCCGATCCGAATACCAGCGCCACGGATAGGACAGCGGACAGGGCCGTCTTCGACCAACTGGATTTCAACATGCTAATCCTCCTCATGTAATCGCTTACAGATGGATGAAACAAAATGTCCTACGTGGGACATTCTTCGGCATGGGCAGTCGGCGTGCTGAGCGCTTGCTTCCGTTTCCGTTTTGACCCCCGTGGGACATTTTCAACTCGAATATAGCCTGACTTCCAATCGTTGTCAATGCCCAATTGAATTCGTTATCTCGCCGCGCTTCGGCGGAGCGCAGGTCTGACGTTCTGTCAATCGCGCAAAAAACACTTCCGACGCGGGCTCCTCCCTTCCCTCGACGGCGGCGACCAAGCGGTCGGCGACATGCGCGGCCATCTCGACGCGGGGGACCTTCATCGTCGTGAGCGGCGGATGCGTATACTGGGAGACGAGCAGATCGTCGAAGCCGATTACGGAAATATCGTCCGGCACGGCGACGCCGCGGCCTGCAAGCGTCTTGAGCGCGCCGTAGGCCATCAAGTCGTTGGAACAGAGCAGCGCTTCGGGCAACGCGTCCTCGGCCAGCCACTTTTCCACCGCGCGAACGCCGTCCTCCTCGGTGAACTGCCCGTAATAGACGCGGGCGGACTCCAGCGCCACTCCCTGCTCGGCCATCGCTTCTTCGTAGCCCTTCAATCTCTCCTGGGCCGTAAAATTGTTCATGTCTCCGGTCAAGATCCCGATTCGCCGATGGCCCAGCTCGAGCAAATACCGCGCGGCCTCGTAAGCGCTCTGACGGTTGTCCAGATGGGGGATCGGCACCTCGGCGGGAAATTCGCGAAAGAACCCCTCGTCGAACAGGCCGACGCGAAAGCCTGCCTCGCGCAGCCGGCTCACGACGGGCCGCATGTCCGACCAGCTGACGATAAAGCCGCCGTCTATACTCCGTTGCCTGTACATGCTGAACAACGGATCAACATTCGACAGATCCACAACCGTCACCAGCGTATTGTAGCCGAGCTCCGCGCACCGGCTGATCAATGCACCGATGACGGGGCCGTAGAACAAATCGTCCGAATGCAGCGTGTACCGGCTCGCATCCTGAACGATGAACAGCCCCATCGTCTGCGTCTTTCGCGCGGACAGCTGCCGGGCCGCCGAGTTCGGCTCGTAGTGGTGGGCTTCCATGACGCGCAATATCTTGTCCCTTGTCGCAGGCTTCACGCTTGCGGCATTGTTCAGCACCCGCTGTACCGTCTTCCGGGATACCCCCGCCAGTCTAGCGATATCGTAGCTATCCATGTCCCGCATCAACATCCCGACATCCGTTTTATATTACCGAGTCTAGCCGAACGGGAAGAGCGGGTCAATACGATAGGCTGCCGCGAACTCCTCCCCGGCAGCCTAACCTTTCGTCAGCCACTATTTTATTGGTTGCCGCGATTCAATAAGACACCGTCGGGTTCCAATACGTCGAATCGCTGGCGTTGTCGCCGTTTTTGTCGACGACGAAGTAGATCATGTCGTTCTGGGCGACGGTCGCGTTCACGTTCGGATTGTACCCCGTGCCGTCGTTGAAGGCGATCCACTGCCAGCCGCTGGCCGGCCACACTTGCGTGCCATTCTTCATAATCTTGACGTTGACGCCGTCTCCGCCTCCCATGTCCTGCTTGCGGACGTTACCGCTCACGTTCACGGTACCCGCTTGCGGCGCCCGCCAGGCGAGCGCGGCTGCGTTCGTATCCGGGTGCAGCACGTTCGGCACGATCTGGCACCAGGTCTGCGCGCCCTTCCACGCGCTTCCGTTCCAGATCATATCGGAGTAAGCCGAGCCGTTCCACTGCTTATAGAACCATTGATTGCCGCCTTGCGTAGATGAAAATCCGTTCGAAAACGTGTAGGAAGGCGGATAGGCGACGGTCGGATTCCAGTACGTCGCGTCGCTGGCGTTGTTGCCGTTTTTGTCGACGATGAAGTAGATCATGTCGTTCTGGGCGACGCTCACGTTCACGTTTGGATTGTACCCCGCGCCGTCGTTGAACGCGATCGACTGCCAGCCGCTGGCCGGCCATACTTGCGTGCCGTTCTTCATGATCTTGACGTTGACGCCGTCTCCGCCGCCCATGTCCTGCTTGCGGACATTGCCGCTGATGTTCACGGTGCCCGCTTTCGGCGCCTTCCAGGCGAGCGCGGCCGCGTTCGTGTCCGGATGCAGCATGGTCGAATCGATCAGGCTCCAAGTCTGCGCACCCTTCCACCGGGCGCCGTTCCAGGTCATATCCGAGTAAGCCGTGCCGTTCCACTGCTTGTAAAACCATTGATTGCCGCCCTGCTTGGACGAGTAGCCGGTCGAGAACGTATAGGCGCCGCTGCCGGTAGCGACCGAAGCAGCCGGAATCTCGATCACGATCGGATGGTCGGTCATCGCCAGGCTGATCGAACTGACGTTGTTATAGCTGTTGGTCGCGGCTGTGCCGACCGTCGGGTCATAAGTTCTCGCTATCGCGGCCGGCGTATCCAGATTCACCGTGATATTGTTCGTGCCGCTGTAGCGGTCGTTCCAGATGACGAGCTCGAACGTGCCGTCGTGCTTCTGCAGCAGCAGGTCGTGAACGGTCGCCGGCGCGCCGGCGATCGAATAGCCGAGCTGTCCGGGCGACGTGGAGCCGTAGTCGTTCAGGATCGTCGTGAAATTGTGCATATAGTCTGCCGCAGGCTTGTAATTGTAATTGACGTCCACGAAGCCGAAGTTCGCTTCGCTGTCGTCCTTGATCTGATAAATAAAGGTATTCTTGATGCCTCGCTTGAACTGGCTGAGATACAGGTTCATGAACAACTTGCCCTGCTGCTGCGGCGTAATGACGTTGCCCGGGCCGCCGGTCGACGGCCAGCCGGTCTCGGTCGTCACTCTTGGCAGCGTTTGCAATTGTGCGTTCGTATATCCGTTAAATTTCTTGTTCCAGGTCACGCCGAAATCCTGATGCAGCGAGTTGTAGATGTCGAGCGTCGGGTCCGCGATATTCCACGTCACATTGTCGCCAAGCGTCTGGCCGAACAGCTGGCCGTTGCTGCCCGATACGTAGTTATGGGAGTTCGCGTAGTCCCCATAGGTCGTGCCGTCCGGCATGAGCGTCCCCGCTCCGCTCGGGATTTTGATAAATTGCAGGCCGACATTGTCCGGCTCGGCGCCGAGGTTGGACGCACTGAATACGGGATAATTCTGAAGCGCCGCATCCGCCTTGACCTGGCTGTACAGCGACTGCTGGTACTTGGCGACCGGCATGAAGGTGCCGGTCAGGGAAGAGGTCTGGCCCTGGAACGTCACGGGAAAATTGCCCGGTTCGTTCGGACCTTCGATCGCCATGAGCGCGCCCGCGTTCGCCAGCGTACGGGCCTTGTTCAGCTGATCGGTCAGATTCGCGTCGTTCGGTCCATTGACGCCGGCATCGCTCCGGATGCCGTACGTATTGTACAAATAAAGCAGGCCGTTCACGTCGCTTAATTCGTTCATCATATCGCGGGCGTTGCGCAGGCCCGCATAAGCCATGGCGGCACCGACCGAAGCCGCGCTCTGCCCTTGGCCCAGATGGATCGCGACGCCAAGCGAATCGAGGAAGTCGGCTGCCCGGACCGCGGTCACGCCGGCGGCTTCGGCCGGCGCTGGCGGGGCGCCGACGACGGGCGCCGACAGCACGGTTACCAGAAGCAAAGACTTGAAGCTGAAGCTGAGCGTTTTTTTCATAGGGACGACCTCCGTATCGGATGGTGGATGCTCACTTCTCCTCTGCGACGGACCTCAACGCACGTTCAGACGTAGCACAAGCCTGCAGTGTAAGGAAAGGGGACTGGAAATAAGTGCCGGAATGTGTTCGAGCCTTCGGGCATCGATTTGTCGTGCGAGCCCGCGCAATCGAAAATCAATCGGACCAGCTGCTCCGAAGTGGCAACGAACGTTTGCCCGCTTTCTTCGCATTGCAACTGCCATCGCCCGTCTCCCTTTTCCTTCAGATGAAGTTCGCGAATATCCCCCCTCTCTAAGAGCCACGGGCGAAGCTGCCGGATCAGCGCTTCTCCGTCGACGATGCGGAGCGTACCCGGATGATTCTCCACGGATGCGGGAATGCCGTCCAGCTTGGCGATGAGCTCCGTCTCCTGCCACGGAACCGGGACATCGAGCTTCTGCAAGCCGAAACGGTGTATCGCTTCGCCGAACAGCCCCGCGACCGCGGCCGGAGCTCCGCCCTGCTCGATCACCGTACCTTGCAGCTCGGGCGCTCCCTTGACGCCGATCACGGCAAACCCCGTCACGCGGCCTGCCGACTCGCGCACGAGCACGCGATGCTTCATCTTCATAATGCTCGCGAACGCCTCCGCTTTGAGCAGCGTCGCCAGCTCGTTCACGCCCAGCCGGTACTGCACGTCCCGGGCAGCCGCCGTCGCATGAAGCGCGAACAAATCGTCCGGGCGCATATCCCGGACGATCCCTTCCTCGGAGCGGACGCCGGCAAGCAGCGTCTCTCCATGCACGTTATTCATGCGATACCGGAGCACCCGCCCGAACGGCGCGCATCCGCTTCGCGTATACAAAGACCGGTCGCCTGACACGAGCAATAAGGAAGCTCCCGCATCGCGCGCGAAGGCGTATACCTGTTTTAATATTTCGCTGGCGTATCCCTTGCCTCTCGCAGAGGGCTCGGTGCATACCGAACCGAGCGACAATACGCTCAGTTCGGCTGCCCCGATCCGTATCGTCCAGGGGACGAGTCCCATGAACGATACGAGTCGTCCGTCCGCCTCGAACGCGCCGTAGGACAGGTGCTCGGCTGCGTCCGAAAAGATGAAGGGAAAAGCGGTCCCCATCGACGTCTGTTCCGCGTCGCGGAACGTGTCGTCCGACAAGCGGACTGCGATTTTCATTTCCTCGTTCGTCAGCCTCCGCACCACTGCCATATGCGCATCTCCTCCGTCTGCTATTCGACTTTGACTTTCGAGAGGACTTCGGTGTCGAACTTCTTGGCCGCTTTATCCAGTAGCGCCTTGGGGTCAGCGTTCTTATCGGAGAGCACGGCCTGCATGGCGGTCGTGATCGCCGCGTAGTAATCCTGCGCGTTGTACGTCGCTTCGGGATGCCCCTTCATCGTGGATACCGTCTGATCATCCATCGAGAACACCGTATCCGGGTACTGCGCGATAATGTCCTTCATCTGGTTGCCGTACTCGGAATCGATATTGAAGTAGACGCTCGTCGGATCCCAGAAATATACCTGATTCTTGCCTTTCCGTTCTTCGAGAACGCGCTTCAGCTCGTCAAGTCCGCTCTGGTTGAAGTAGTCCAGCGTCAGGTAATTGAACGCGGCCTGCTGCACAGCAGGCGACTCCTGCGGGTTGATGACGCGATAGTTGCCGCCCATTACGCCGACATGATCGCCGCCTTTTTCCATGGACGGCATCGGCAGCACCAACAGGTCGTCTTTTTTCATGCCGGCCGTGTTGACCGCGTCTTCGATCTTCTGGCCGAACACGATGGCTGCGCGTCCTTGCTTGAACAGGTTGTACGTATCGGTATAATTCAGCGCCCAGTTCTGCGGCAGCGCATTCGCATCCCATCTCAGCTTCTTCAGGAATGTCATCGCCTTGACGCCCGCGTCGGAGTTAAACGCAGAAGTGACCTTGCCGTCCGCCACCTGCTCCTCCTCGCCTCCTGCTTGATACAGGAAGTTGGTCCAGTTCCAGCCGCCTTCGTTGCCCTTGGCCATAATCGCGAAGCCCGCGATTCCCTTCGCCGGGTCGGCGGTCGCTTTGGCCGCATTGTAGAAGTCGTCCCACGTCCAGTCCGCGGTCGGCAGCGGCACGTTTTTGTCCTGGAACAGCTTCTTGTTGATCATGACTTGCATAATGTAGCCGTCGTACGGCAGCGCGTACAATTTGCCGTCGATCGTCATCGGATCCAGCAGCTTCTGATTGAAGTCGTTGGCATGTTCGTAGTTGGCCATCAACGGCGTCAGGTCGGCCGCCCATTGATGCTCCGACAGCGTCTTGCCTTCCGTGGCGAACGTATTGAACAACGCTTGCGCCTGGTGGGCGGCCATTTTGATGCCGATCTCGCTCGGCGCATACTGCCAATCGTTTTTCTTGATCGTTACGTTCGGATACTTTTCCTGATATCGCTTGATCTTGCTGTCTTCGAGCGCGATCGACTCCGTATTGTCCGGCTTCGGATACTGGATCGTCATGGTGACCGGCTCGTTCGAGGGAGCGGCCGAGCTGCTTGGCGCAGCGGATGCGGAAGCGGTCGAGCCGGACGACGCCGGCGGCGCGGAAGAGCTGTCCGCATTGCCGTTGTTTTTGCCGCCGCAAGCGGTGGCGACGAGCGCGAGGGCCATCATGGAGACGGCAAGGCTTTTGGTTTTTTTCGCGTTCAAGTGGAGTTCCCCTTCCTCTATCTGATTGGATTTGACAAGATCATCATAACGGGACGGTCTGGCCAATTCGATGACGGATCCACAGCATTGTGATGACGGATTCACCGGGAATCATCCTTTGACGCCGGAGAGGTTCAGACCGTGCATGATGTTCTTCTGGAAGATGATAAAGAAGACGAGCGGCGGGACCATAATGGCCGTGAGCACGCTGAACTTGACGTTCCAGGTCAGCATCGTGGCGGTGACGATGTCATAATAAACGAGCGACGAGATCGGCAGCTTTTCCTTGGCCGACAGCACGAGAGAAGGCCAGTACCAATCGTTCCAGGTCGCCGTGAAGGCGAAAATGAGCAGCGTCGAAAAGACGGGAAGCGAGAGGGGCACCGCCATTCTGAAAAAGCAGCGAAGCTCCGAAGCGCCGTCGATGCGCGCCGCCTCGAACAGCTCCTTGTTGATGCCGTCCAGAAAGCTCTTGAGCAGCAGGATGTTGAAGGCGTTCGCGCCGGCCGGCAGCCAGAACGCCCAGTAGGAATTGAGCATGCCCAGGCTCTTCAAATTCAGGAAGTTCGGAATCAGATAGGTCGCGCTCGGGATCAGAAGCGTGCTCATAAAAAACAGCGTCGCGCTCTTGCGGAAGGGCACCTTCATCTGCGACAGGCTGAACGCGGCCAATCCGGGGATCAGCAGCGCGGACAAGGCGTTCCCGGCATAGAGCAGAAGCGTATTCAGGAACGCTCGCGTCAAGTTGACGAATTTGAAACCCAAGGCATAATTGCCCCAGTCCAGATGATGGGGAAAATAGCTCGGCGGGAAGACGAATATCTCTTCCCTGCTCTTGAGCGAGCCGAAAAGGGTCATTCCAAACGGGTACAACAGCGTCACGGCCAGCGCCAGGAGCGCCGCCAGCATCACGCCGTAGGCGACCATGACCGACTTTTTGTTCATGTCGAACGAGGACATGATGCTTCGTTCGCGGACGGCTTTGCTCATGATTGTGGGCTCCTTCCTTGCAAGCGGTAGAGGACGGCAGACAGCAGCGTCAGCGCGACGAACATCATCACGCCCATGGCCGAGGCCCTTCCGTAATTCAAATTCGTAAACGCCTGGTTGATGATCTGATACATGTACGTCAGCGTCGCGTTGTTCGGGCCGCCTCCGGTAAGAGCCACCTGCGTCTGGAAGCCTTGCGAGGTCGCGATCAGCTGCATGATGAACAGAAGCAGATACAGGTGCTTGATGCCGGGCAGGGTAATATGCCGAATACGCCTGAATACCCCGGCGCCGTCGATCTCCGCCGCTTCGTAGAGGTCCTTCGGAATGCTGACTATGCCGGCCAGGTAGATCAGCGCGGACGCGCCGAAGCCCTGCCACGTCTCGGCCAGCACGATCGAGAACGTCGCCCAGCGCTTGTCCGTCAGCCAGTTGATGCCGTCGATGCCGAACCAGGACAGAAACTGGTTGAGCGGTCCGAGCGGATCGTACAGCCACATCCACATCGCGTACAGCGCGACCGCGGGCACGATATTGGGCAAGTAGACGACGAGCCGCATCACGCCCTGGAACCGCCGCAGCTCCGAGATCGCGATCGCGACGACGCTGGGTACCCAGAAGCCCATGAGGACGCCGAGAAACATATAATACAGCGTGTTGCGGACCGCGATGCCCAGATCGCTGCTCGCCAGCGCCTCCGCATAATTGGTCCAGCCGACGAATTTGTTCCCGTTAACAAAATCGATGCTAAAAAAGCTGTAGATAATGCCTTTGACGATCGGCGTCCATAAAAACAGGCCGAACACGGCGAGCGCGGGCAGCAGAAACACGACGCCCCAGAAGTAGTCCCTGATCGTTTTCGCGAGCCGGCCGCCGGCTTCTTTGTCGCGCGCGAGCATGGTTTGCGATGCCATCCAGCCACTTCCTCTCCTATGATTGCGGTGTATCTCTTATTGTAGTCGGGGGGCTGTCGCAATCCCATGATCGAACCTATGCATCGTGTGACGGATTCTCAGACGATGCGATTAACGGAAAAAACCGCCCGTCGGCGGTTTGTCGGCATTAATCGGCATGAGCCGCGAACGCGGCGATCTCGCTCTCCGCACGGATGGCGGGCAGCCGGATGACGGCGCGGGTCCCGCCCTCCTCGCGCGCCGAATAGGAGAGCCCGAATTCGCTCCCGAAGCGCAGCTGGATGCGCTTGTGAACGTTGCGGATGCCGAAGCCTTTGTCAGGATCGGCCGTCCCCGACAGGATCGCTTCGATTTTGGCCAGGTCGACGGGCCGGAAACCGTTGTCCTCCACGGTGATCAGCAGCAGGCCTCCAGACGTGCGGATGTCGATCGACACCTCACCCTCCCCGTCCATTTTTCCGATGCCGTGCAAAATGCTGTTTTCGACGAGCGGCTGGATGACGACCTTCGGGAGTAGGCAATCTCCGGCGTCCTCTTCGGCATGGATATGAAAAAGAAAAGAGTTCTGGTAGCGCTTTTCCTGAAGATGCAGGTAAGCCTCGACATGGTTCAGCTCTTCCCGGATCGTAATGATCTCCTTGCCCCGGCTGAGGCCGATCCGCAGCAGCGTCGACAGGTCGCGGACCATATGCGCCACCTCAGGCACGCCGCCGCGGATGCCGTACCAATACACCGAATCGAGCGTGTTGTACAGCAGATGGGGCGTGATCTGCGAATGCATCAGCATCAGCTCGGATTCCTTCTGCTTGATTTCCATCGTATATTTCTCCCTGACCAGCTGATTGAGCCGCTGCGTCATTTTGTAGAAGGAACGGAACATGAATCCGATCTCGTCTCTTCGCCGCGCCTCGGCGAACTGGTCCAGCTCCTTGCCCGGCTCGTACGACCGCGAGTAGCCGGCGAGCCTGGCCATCGGCCGGAAGACCGATCTCCCCAGATAGAAAAAGAAAAACATGATGACGATAAAATAGCCTACTGCGGAAATCTGGAGAATCTCCTGCACTTCATTATGCGTGCCGACCAGCGATTGCAACGGAATCTCGTAGATCAGCCGGTTGCTGTAAGCCGTGCTGTCGTGGTCGATGTACATGAAGCGGCTCGTCAGCCGGACGCCCGGGAACAGCTCTTTTTTGCTCGCCGGCTCTTCGAACTGCGATCCCGGCGCGGCCGTGCCGGCCAACACCCGGTTGTCGGCGTCCACCAGATACACGCTCGTATCCTCCGGCAGCGCGAATGCGTTCATATCCGACTTGAGCTTGTTTTCGATCCCCGAGGCGACCAGCACGCTGACCGTCTTTCGCCCTTGGGAGATATCCGTCACGGCTCGCGTGTACGCCATCGTTTTTTGCGGCTTGTTGTTGAACCCGAACCGGTCGATGAGCGCTACCGTGCCGGCGCCGTGCGCCTCGATCGCTTTTTGCAGCCATGGGATGCTTTGAAAGTCGCGAACGAAAAAAACGCCGGCGTCCGACACGTCCGGGGATGGCGCAAATTCGTAGTCTGACGGCCGGTCCGTCATGACGAACAGCGAATATTTAACGATCGACTCGTCGTCGGACAGCAGCTTTTCCGTCGCCACGTATTTTTGCACGCGCTCGCCCGGAGGAATATCGGCGACGTCGTTCCACTGCTGGACCTGCGCCGAGCCGATCAGCGTCACCGTCGTCTGGTCGATCGAATCGAGCACCCGGTCCATCGTCGCGAGGCTCTGCCGGTTCAGCTCGAAAAAAGCTTTGCCCACCTGCTGCTTAATCGACATGGACGCCTGGCTGGAGGCGACCCAGAAGATCAGCAGCATCGGGAAAAGGATGAGCGCGACGACGAACAGCAGCGCTTTTTTCATCAATCCGTACGAATTCGATCGTTTGAACAAGGACGGTCCCCCTTATCGGCGAACAGTATTGGGACTTTCCCCGTAGAAGCGCTTGAAGATGCGGCTGAAATGCTCGGGCGACTCGTAGCCGACCTCGTCGGCGATCTCGTAGCGCTTCTTGGACGTATTGAGCAGCAGATGCCGGGACTCCTCCATCCGCAAAATGGTCACGAACTCCCACACCGTCTCGCCGGCGATCCGCTTGAACAGATAGCTTAAATAATTCGGGCTTAGATGGACATGGTCCGCGATATCCTGTATCTTCAACCCTTTGTTCCGGTACGTGCGGCGGATATAATCGATCGCCTGCTGCACGATCACGTGATCGCGATCGTCCATCGACGTCTGAATGAGCGCCGTAGCCTCCGCCAAGTAACTTTCCAGACGGCGCTCGGTCTCGATGCCGGACAACGGAAGCTGAAAATAGACGATGGGATCCAGCTCCAGGCACCGCTCGCCCACCGTTTCCTTCATTTCCAGCAGCATGGCGTATACGCGGTAGGCGATGCTTAGCGCGATACTCGCGGCCGCTTCGTTCGAATCGAATACCGGCGAGATGGCCGTCATGAAGCTTCTGACCGCCGCTTCGATCGCCTCGCCCTTGCCGCCGGTTCTCATCCATTCGACGAACCGGTCGGTCTTTTCCTGCCAATGGACCCGAACTGACGGTTCCTTCGAAGAGAAGTCCCCGGCGTAAAACACATTGAAGGCATCGTACAACCCGCGCCACCGAAGGGCTTCGGCCGCTTGCCGGCGGCACTCCGGGAGCTCGGCCAGACCCCGGCGAAGCGGGCTGATGCCGATCACGACCTCCATGCGCAGGCAATTGCGAATATTGTTGACGATCGTGGTCGCCAGCAGGTGCAGCTGGGTCGCGTTTTCCTTGCCGTCCTGCCCCGCCTCCGGCTCTCCGAATTGCAGGATCGTCACGATCTGGCTTCCCTGACCAAAGAAGGTAACGGCATTCCAGTCGGCGATCGTCTCCTCGATGACGTTAAGCGCGGCGTACTTCAGCAAGTTCTGATCGCGGAAGGTTCGGATCGCTTCGCCCTCCCAGCCCGCGCGCGCCCAGAGCAGCTCGATGACGAACACGGCGAAATAAGGTCCGGACAGCTTGACTTCGATCTGCTCGAAAAGAAACGGATCGTCGGCAGAAGGGACCAGCGAGCCCGCGATGATCTCGTTCAGGATAAACGTCCGCAGCGAAGTCATGCCGGTCAGCGAAAATTTCTGCTTTAACGAATCCTCCGCGATTCGCTTGTATTTCTCGTGGCGATCCGACAGCGCCTTCCCGACCACCTCGGTCAGCTGGGTGAGCAGCACGGGCTTGATGAGATAGTCGCGCGCGCCGAGGCGCATGCAAGTTTGCGCGTACTCGAACTCGTCGTGCGCCGATATGACGACGACCGGAATATCCGGCTTCTCCGACAGAATCGATTCCATCAGCTCGATGCCGTTCATGCCGTCCATCTGAATGTCGGTCAGCACGAGGTCGACGGATTCCATGCGTATGTAATCGAGCGCCTCGTAGCCGTTCCAGGCCGTCAGCACTTGGGAGATTTGCAGCCTCGACGTTTCGAGAGAATCCTTGATGCCTCTACACACGATTGCTTCGTCGTCCACGACAAGAACGGTATACAAGGCCCCGTCATCTCCTTCATGCCAGCTTAAAAGCGTTTACAATAGCTTAAAGGAATCGATCGCGGGCGGTCGATGACGCATTCTACGATTTCCGTGATCGATCCTTGTCGATTCGGCCGAGACGGCGCGATCTAGGCGCGACCTGGGCACGATGCCTATCTCCTCCGGTAGCTGTCGACGCTTTTGAAGCCCGCCTCAAGCACCGTTTTCATTTCCTCTTTCCGCTTGGCCTGCGTCTCTTGTTGGACGGCGCCGTACACGTAGCGGGCCCAATCCTTGCGGTATCCGGGGGTCAGCGACCGATAAAATTCAAGCGCCTTCGGACGGTCCTCGAGGTCTTTCTCGATTTGGGGAATAAAGGCGACGTAGTCGTCCACCCGCTGACTGGGCTTCGCCGAAGCGGCTTTTGCGCCTTTGGCTTCGTTCTTGAAGCCGACGACGGTGAACACCTCGTTTAACCCCACCATCCGGGAAAACTTCAGGCTGCTCGTCCCCACGCGGCCCTGCTCGTCCGCGCCAAGCCCTTCAAAAAGGTCATCCCGATGAATGTAGGTCGGATATACCTTGTTGCCCTTTTTGGGATAGGCCGCGTACAGATAGCCGCCCGGCTGCAGGCAATCCTGATCGATCACCGTCTTGACGATCGTCTGCAGGGCCGTCATGTCCAGCACGAACGCAAAAATAAGATCATAGCCGACTCCCGCTAGCGCGGTATGATGATCTCCGAGACCGGTCAGCAGCGATTCGCCCTGCGGCTCGCCCAACACGGCGACGTGTTTGTATTTGTTTAAATTCAGTTTTTCAACGATGGATTTCGACATAGATGCCTCCCGATGTACGGTTGCGTTATACGGACCAGATGATCGCATCTCTACGCGAGACCTTTCGATCTTTTGCTGACCCTAATATAAGCGTGTTACTGGCAAGGAAGCAAGCGCTGTTTCCCAAAGCACCGGACAACCTCCGCTCCGACTTTCCGCGGAACGTTCGCCCGGAGAAAACAAAAAATCCGCGGCCAGCGCGGATTTTTTCGATGAGACGCAGGTATTTCGCTTATTATCAAGACTGCCCGACATCCGGCTCTTCGGCGAACCGGACGAGATTCCATCGGCTTACTCGCTCCCCTCGGCAAATACAGACATCGCGCGCACGATGGGCGTGCCTTCGCTCGCCAGCACGCGCAGACGGACGGTCTCCGCCATCACCTTCGGCAGCCGGTCGATTTTCTTGTGACCGACCGCGCTGCCGCTGGCGATCTCGATCCATTGCCCGCCTGCCAGCGCGTCCGCCGCATACGCGCGGATGCGCTCCCCATGCCGGATATCCTCCATCAGCACGAGATGCGCGAGCGCGAGCTCCCGATCCAGCCGCACGGTCAGCTCGTAGCCCTCGCCCGCCGTCCGCCCCGCCGGATGCGCGAACCGCCGCCGCACTTCGTCGCCGAGCTCGAGCACGCGGCGGACGTCCGGCTCGGGCAGCAGCCCCCGATCGTCCGGCGGACACGTTGAGCAGCAGGTTGCACCCATGCCCGACCGAGCGATAGTAGATGTCCATCAGCTCATCGAGCTCGAGCAGCCGGTCCTCGGAATCGGGATGCCAGAACCACTGTCTCCTGCGGATCGGCACGTCGCACTCGGCCGGAATCCACCGCGGCGTATCCTCGAGCCAATCGGCTCCCGCGTCGGTGAACATGCTGAGCCGCGCAGCCTCCGCCGTACTCCAGCAAGGATACGGCGCGACGCCGTCTTCATTGCCCACCCAGCGGATGGTCGGAGCGCCCATATTGAACACCATCGCCGTGGGCTGATGCGCGCGGACCAGCTGCATGATGCGCGCCCAATCGTACGAGCGCCCTTCGGAGCCTGCCCCGTCGAACCATACCTCGGCCAGCGGCCCGTATCCGGTCAACAGCTCCGTCAGCTGAGCGGCATAGAAGTCGTCATAGGCCGCCGGGTCCGCATAGCAAGGCTCGTGCCGGTCCCAGGGGGACAGATACAGGCCGAAGCCGACGCCTTCCTCCCGGCACGCCTCCGCGCAATCCCGCACGACGTCGCCCCGGCCGTTCCGCCACGGGCTCGAAGCGACGGAGTAATCCGTCGTCGCCGTCGGCCACAAGCAGAAGCCGTCGTGATGCTTGGCCGTCAGGACGAAATATTTCATGCCGGCCTCCTTTGCCGTCCGCACCCACTGACGTGCGTCGAGCGCCGTCGGCAGGAACTTTTCCGCCGGATCGGTTCCCTCTCCCCACTCCTGATCGCAGAACGTGTTCATGCCGAAGTGGCAGAACATGCCCATCTCCATGTCCTGCCAGGCGAGCTGCGCTTCGCTTGGCAGCGGGCCTGCGTAATTCTCCGCAGCGCGCGGTTCAGGCGTCTTCATCCGATCTTCTCCTCTCCTGCATGCAATTCTTTCATGAACGCGGCCAGCTCGACCACGACTCCTTCGGTCCGCGATTTTTCCGCGGCGAAGGCGATCTCGCCCTTGGTGCCCATGAGCTTGATGCTTCGTCCGAAGTCGCGCGTGAAGGCGCACATCGTGAAGGCCGCGAATTCCAGGTTAACGACCTGGCGGTCGACGACATCGTTTTCGCAGCGATACACGCAGCGCCGTATGGACCCTCGAGCAATCTTGGCGTTCATCATCGGGACTCACTTCCTGCCTTCTTGTATTTATCCGTGCCCATCGCGCCGATCTGCGGCGTCCGGCCCGTCGGTTCATGTCTGGGCTGCTCCTTCACGACGGCGCCGTCCGCGAGATGCAGCCAGGTGTCGAAGGACCGCTCGCCCTCCCGGAGCTCGATGATCCGCGCGCCAGGCAGGAAGGGCCTGTCTATATAAGCGTTGCGGGTCGTTCTTCCATAGCAGAGCCGGATGCCGTGCCACTCGCCCCAGTAATCGTGGGCGTGGTCATGCCCGACGAACGTCCCCATGACGTCGCCCTGCTCGATCATCGCCGCGAACATGCCGGAGTTGATCCACGGCGCGCAGCCGAAGTCGGCATGGCGCTCCCCGTAGCAGACGCCGAAGTCCCATACGTCGTTGTATTCGGGCAGCGGGATATGGAAAAACGCGAGCGCAGGCAGCGGGACGCCGCCGTTGTCGCAGGTAAGCCGATAGGATTCACGCGCATACCAATCGATCTGATCGCGACGAATCCAGTCGTAGAAGCCCATCCGGCTGTATTCGAGCGGCGAATAGCTGCCGGAATCGAGGAAATACAGGGCGGCAGCGGCTCTACGCTCCCGCCCTTCCACGGTCAGGACATAATTGCCGGCGCCATGTATGCCCGGCGCATCCGGCTTGGCCGCATTGTGCGGATACGCGAGCTGGATGGCATGCAGCTGCTCCCGCGTGACCGTCCCTTCCGAATCGTGATTGCCGAACACGGCAGCCCAAGCAGTCTTCGTTCGCTCGGGCACCTCGCAGGCGCGGCGGAATGCAACTGCCGGGTCGGCATGACCGGCCGAAGCGATGACGTCGCCCGTGTAGACGACGAGATCCGGCTTCTCCGCTTCGATGATCCGGTGCATCATCCCGATCATTCCCGCTTCTTCTTCATCGTCAGGATTCGAGAATTCCGGATCGGTGAATTGCACGATCCGGAACGTCCCGTCCGCTTTGAATCGCATCGTTTTCATTGAAGTAAAAGCCACCTCCGCGTTGTCGGACCGCTTGGTCCCCCGCAGGACAGACGGCCTCGCGCGGCTTCGCCGCCCTGCTAAGCCACTAGCATATGAGCCCCTCTCCGCCGCGTCAATACGCGGTTCCCCGAATCTCGCAACAAGTCACAAGCGTGACAATATCAAGTCATCATCCTAGTAGTGACGCCGATTGCCCCCTTGCTATAATCGAGACACCGCAACGGACGCACAGAAAGGATGAGCCTATTGGCAGCGCTACCAACGATAGAAACCGCCGCGTCGCAGGCGGAGCTTCGACGAGCCGTATCCACGTCCCGGGCACGAACGTTATGGAGGCAGATCAAGAAATACAAGGCTCTGCTGCTCATGACGCTGCCCGGCGTCGTCTATCTGATCATCAATAACTACATTCCGATGTACGGGGTTATCCTTGCCTTCAAAAACCTGAACTACGTACAGGGCATCTGGGGCAGTCCCTTCATCGGATTCGACAACTTCAAGTTTTTGTTCAACTCCCCGGACGCCTTCCTGATCACGCGCAATACGATTGCGTACAACATTGCCTTTATCCTCGTCAACCTGATCCTGGCCCTGCTGACAGCGCTGCTCATCAACGAGATCAAGGACAAGTTCGTCGCTCGCTTCTACCAGAGCACCTTCCTGCTCCCCCACATCATCTCGATGGTCGTGGTCGCGTACCTGGTATACAGCTTCCTCAATACGGACAGCGGCCTCGTGAACCGGCAGATCGTCAAGTGGTTCGGCACGGACGCGATCTCCTGGTATACCGAGTCCAAGTATTGGCCCTATGTGCTCGTGATCGTCAACGCCTGGAAAAACGTAGGTTACTTGTCCATCATCTACTTCGCCGCCATCATCGGGATTGACAAGGAGTACTACGAAGCGGCGACGATCGACGGCGCCAGCAAGTGGAGACAGATGACCCGGATCACGCTGCCGCTCATCTCGCCGGTCATCATCGTCATGACGCTGCTCGCCATCAGCTCCATCATGCGCTCGGACTTCGGTCTGTTTTACCAAGTACCGATGAACTCGGGACCGCTGCTCCCGACGACCAACACCATCGACACCTTTGTGTACCGGGCGATGGTCGGATTCGGAGATATCGGAATGTCCGCCGCGGCCGGCTTGTACCAGTCCGTCGTCTGCTTCTTCCTAATTCTCGGAGCCAACCTGCTCGTCCGCCGGATCAGCAAGCAAGACGCCCTATTCTAATGAGAGGAGGCACGACGCCGCATGCCGATTGCCAGCCGCATTCGTACGCCATTCATTCACTTGTTCTTCGTGTTGTTCGCCATCGCCTCGCTCCTGCCGTTCGCGCTCGTCTTCATCGTTTCGATCACCGACGAGCAATCGATCGCCCAGCACGGGTACTCCTTGTTCCCGAGCAAGATCAACTTTGCCGCCTATAACTTCTTGTTCAACGACTTCGAGCAGATTGCCCGGTCGTACGGCGTTACCATCGCCTGCACCTTCATCGGCACGATTCTCAGCGTGCTCATCACCGCTCTGTTCGCCTATCCGCTGTCGCGGCCGGGCCTTCCGCTGAGACGAACGCTGAGCTTCATGCTTTTCTTCACGATGCTGTTCAGCGGCGGCATGGCGCCTTGGTATATCACCTACGTCACGATGTTCGGGATGAAAAACACGCTGATATCCATGATCGTCCCGAACCTGCTGCTGAGCGCATTCAACGTCCTGCTGATGCGCAGCTTTTTCGCCAACACGATACCCGAGTCGATCGTCGAATCGGGCACCATCGACGGGGCGAGCGAATGGAAGATCTTCATGAAGCTGATCGTGCCGCTGTCGGCTCCGATCGTCGCCACGATCTCCCTTTTCAATCTGCTGTCCTACTGGAACGACTGGTACAACTGCATGCTGTTCATCGACAGAGCCGGACTCATGAACATCCAGTATTTGATGACGAAGATGCTGTTGAACGTCCAGTTCCTGATCGAAAAGTCGAGCTCCTCGAGCAATGCGACAGAACTCTTGTCCAAGATGCCGACCGAGACCATTCGTATGGCGCTGGCCATCATCGGCATCGCGCCGCTCCTGGTCGCCTATCCGTTCTTCCAGAAGTACTACATTAGCGGCATTACCAGCGGTGCGGTCAAAGGGTAATTCCCAGCGACCTGCCGTTGTCAAAGATTCATAGATGCTTAATACTAGAAGGTAGAGAAGGGAATGGGACAACAGATGAAGAAATCGCAAGCAGTCATCGCCCTCTTGACGGGAAGCGCTCTGCTCCTGTCCGCATGCGGCAGCAATTCCGGCAAAAACGCCGCGAATTCACCCTCGGCTTCGGCCGGCTCGAGCGCGGGTTCCTCCGCAACCGCTTCCGCCAGCGGAGACAACGGGGCTTCGAATCTGAAGCCGTACAAGCTGACGCTTATCTATCCGGGCTCGGCCCAACCCGATCTGAAGCTCGTTCAAGACGAGATGAGCAAGTACCTGACGGAGAAGATCAACGCCACGATCGAGCTGAAGCCGATCGACTGGGGCTCCTGGCTCGACAAGACGAATCTGATGAAGATCTCCGGCGAGCAGTTCGACCTGATCTTCACGGCGAACTGGTATAACTACGCGATCGACGTATCGAAAGGCCAATTCCTCGAGCTGTCCGACCTTCTGGCCAAGGATGGCAAGGACATCCCGGGCGTGCTCGGCGACGACTTCCTGCAGGGCGCGAAGATCAACGGCAAGCTGTTCGCGATCCCGACGAAGAAGGAATTCGCGCAAGGCTTCGGCTTCCTGCTGAACAAGTCGCTCGTCGACAAGTACCAGTTCAACACCGAGGGCATCAAGTCGCTCGAAGACATGGAAGCGATGTTCAAGACGATCAAGGAGAAGGAGCCGGGCATCATCCCGATCGCCGGCAACAAATTCTCGCAAACCTGGGGAGCCGCCAACTACGACGGCGATCTGCCGCGCGACAGCAAAGAATTGAAGGTCATCGACAGGCTCACGGATCCCAAAACGGTCGACTTCTTTAAGCGGATGCGTCAATGGAACCAGAACGGCTGGTTCGACAAGGACGTCGTCACTTCCAACGACAGCGATCAGGCAACGAATCTGATCAAGGCCGGCAAAGCGTTCGCCATCGGCCAATCGCTCAAGCCGGGCAAGGACAAAGAAATGTCCCAATCCCTCGGCATCCCGCTCGTTCAAGTGGAGACCGCCGTGCCGTACACGACGACCGGAGAAGCGCAAGGCGCGATGCTCGCCATCTCCCGCACCTCCGGCGATCCGGACCGGGCGATGATGCTCCTGAACATGCTGTATACCGATCCGAAGCTGCTCAACCTGCTGGATTGGGGCATCGAAGGCAAGCACTACGTCAAAAAATCGGATAACGTCATCGACTATCCGGAAGGCGTGACCGCGGAGACCAACGGCTATCCGACGCCGGGCGGCTGGATGTTCGGCAACCAGTTCAACCAATACCTGTGGGCCAACGAAGATCCGGACAAGTGGGAGCAGTTCAAGAAGTTCAACGAGAGCTCCGAAAAATCGCTTGCCCTCGGCTTCACCTTCGATCCGACGCCGGTCAAGTCGGAGAAGGCAGCGCTTGAGAACGTCGATAAAGAATTTATCAACGTCTTGAATTCCGGCGCGGTCGATGTCGACTCTACGCTCGCCAAGTACAAAGCGAAGCGGGATGCCGCGGGCTTCCAGAAGGTGCTCGCCGAAGAGCAGCGCCAGATGGACGAGTGGGCGAAGACGAAAGGCAAATAAGACGAACGGAGCTGGGGCGTGCCCCAGCTCCATTTCCCTTTCTCTTTCCTGTTCCCCCTTGGGGAGTTGTGCCATAATGACTAGAAAACGCCCGGGGGATGAAGATGATTCCGAAACGATCGCTTCGATCAATGCTGACCGTCGGCTTCGCCGCGATCGCGCTGCCTCTCGTCTGTCTGCTGCTCTACAGCAACCACACGGCCTCCGATGCGCTGCGCGGTCAGGCTGCCGAGGCCAACAAGAACATGATCACCCTCTATGCCAATCAGATTCAGGCTGTACTGGGCAATGAATCGAAATACTTATACGATCTGGCATCCTATAACTCCGATATCTTGTCGCTGGACGGCTTGGTCGACGACTCCACCGAGTATACGCTTGCCAAGGTGCGGATCCGGAACAGCCTGCAGCAATACATCCGATTCAACAGCGGCGTGGATATCCAGTTCGCCTACCACGCCGCATATCAAGACCTCATTGCAACGAACTACAACACCGGGTCCTATGAAGAGACGAATGCGATACAGCTGTGCCTGAGCCGCCTGCTCGCTTCCGTGAAGCCCGGCGATCCGCATTTCTCCGAATGGAAAGAGCTTCGCTGCGGCAACGTCGATAGCCTGATCCGCCTCGTGGATACGGGGTATGGCGTGTACTTGGGCGGCTGGGTGAGGCTCGATCATCTCATGGTGCCGCTCGAGCTGATCCAGCTCGGCGGGGGCGGCTTCGCCGCATTCGCGGATCAGCAAGGCCGGCTCGTCTCGGGCACGTTCGACGGCGGACGTCTTCAGGACATTCCCGTCGTCGACGATGGGGCGAACTATCAGCGGATTCGAGGCAAGGATGAGACCTATATCGCAGTCAGCAATCCGGTCGCCACGACCGACGTCAAGCTGGCCGCGTTCATTCCAGAGAAGCGGATGCTGCAGAATCTGGCCTGGTTCCGCAAGTTCATCGCCTGGCTGCCCTTTTTTGCCGTCGCCCTGCTCCTGCTCTACCTGCTCTACTTGAACAACATCATTCTCAGACCGATGAACGGCTTGCTCAAGGGCATGCGGACGCTGACGCGGGGAGATTGGAAGATTCGGCTGGGCGATACCGCCTCCAGGGAGTTTAATGCCTTGAACGACGCGTTCAACGGCATGGCCAAGGAGATTCAGGATTTGAAGATCAACGTCTATGAGGAACAAATACGAACGCACAAGGCCGAACTTAAGCATCTGCAGCTTCAGATCAACCCGCACTTTCTGCTCAACAGCATCAATGTCGTCTACAACCTGGCGCAGCTTAAAAACTACGAGATCATCCAAACGATGTGTCTCAATCTGGTCAAGTACTTCCGGTTCGCGACGCAGACGAATCAGCCGTTCGTCATGCTGTCCGAAGAACTCGACCATATGGACAGCTACCTGCGCATCCAGCAGCTTCGCTTCCCGGGCAGGATCACATTCCGGATCGAGCTGGAGGACGACGCGCGCGACGTACGGATTCCGCCGCTGATCGTACAGCCCTTTATCGAGAATGCGATCAAGTACGGCTTCGACTTCATGGATGAGCCCTTCCATATCGAGATCCGGGCGATGCCAATCGACGGCGGGCGGCGCTGCCGCATTCGGATCGCGGACAATGGCAGCGGCTTCCCCGAGGACGTGCTGGCGTCGATGCGAAGCGGAGACTACTTCCGCCGCACGGACGGCAAGCATCTGGGCATCTGGAACTGCTACCATCGCCTGCAGCTGCTGTACGGACCGGAAGCGCTGCTAACCTGCGGCAACGCCGGCGACGGCGGGGCGCTGATCGAGCTGACCGTTCCCGCCGAGCTGTCCGATTCTTCCGCCAACCTACTACATGCCTAACAAGCGACCGAGCATTGGAGGAGATTCGTTCGTGAACGTATTGATTGTCGACGATGAGATGTACGCCGTCTTGGGAATGAAAGACGCGATCGACTGGGAAGGTCTCGGCGTCACGGCCGTTTTTGAAGCTTATAATATGAAGGAAGCCATCCGCCACTTCGAAGCGCAGACCATTCACATCATGGTGTGCGATATCGAGATGCCGAAGGGAACCGGGCTGGACCTGCTGGAATGGGTGAACGAACATTCTCCCGATACGGAGACGATCTTCCTGACGGCCCACGGCGACTTCCGCTTTATGCAGCGGGCTATCCAGCTGAGCAGCTTCGACTATATGATGAAGCCGGTCGAATTCCCCGCTTTGGCGGCGACGATTAAGCGGGCGATGCAGACCGTGGAGGAGCGCCAAGCCGAGCGCATCCGCAACGAGAGCTACAAGCCGTACTACGATCTGTGGAATCGGAAAAAAATGCTGCTGAGCGAGCGCTTCTGGTACGACCTGTTGGCGCAGCGCATCGTCATCAGCCCGACGGCCGGAGCGGCAGCGGCAGCCGAATATGGGGTCCAACTGCGCGAGGGGGACAGGCTGCTGCCAATCCTCGTCAGCGTGGAAAATTGGATGCGCGAGCTCAGTACGCGCGACGAAGAAGTGATGGAGTACGCCGTCCGCCAGTCGGCCTTGGAAATGTTGATCGCCGACGCGCGGGGCGATGTCGTCCAGACGAAGCAAGGCGTGACGATCGCCCTCCTCTTCCTCTCTCCCGAGGAAGCAGAGCTGCTGTCCCCGAACCGTATCGGCAGTGCCTGCCAGGATTATATCGCCGCCTGCCGGCAGTACTTGAACTGCCAGCTGTCGTGCTATATCGGCGAGCCGGCGGCGCTGCACGAGCTCGCCGACATGTACAAAGCCCTGCTCGCCATGGAGTTCAACAACCTGAGCGAAGCCAACCAGCTCAATTGGCTGTCCGAGCAGCCGCATGAGCCTGCGCACAGTCCGCTTCCGCAGCTGCCCGACTTCTCCGTCTGGTCGCAGCTGCTCGAGCTCGGCAAGGCCGACGAGCTCGTCCGGGAGCTGCGAGGCAGCCTGCGGGAGCTGGCCGCGGACCGCAGGTTCGGGGCGAACGCCCTCCAGGCGTACTACCAGGGGTTCCAGCAGATGATTCACTATCTGCTTCAGAAGAAGGGACTATCGGCCAGTCAGCTGCAGCGGGAAGACAGCCTCGCGCAAGTCGCGTCGCCGCCCCGGACGCTGGAGCAGATGGAGAAGTACGGCGCGGAATGGATCGGCGCCGTTCACCGCATTCTGTATCAGAACGAGTCGGTCGTACAGCGGCTGCGCGCTTACATCGCCGACCATCTGAGCGAGAATGTCACCCGCGAGATGCTGGCCGAATACGTCCATCTCAATCCGGCCTATCTGTCCCGGCTGTTCAAGAAGGAGACCGGAATGAGCATCACGGACTACCTGCTGAGCGAACGCATGCGGATGGCCAAGGAGCTGATCTCCCGCTCCGCGCTCCCGATCTCCGAGATCGCCCGGACGCTCGGGTACAACAATTTCTCGTACTTCTCCCGGATGTTCCGGAAGGTGTACAACGCCAATCCGCAGCAATTCCGCAAGCAAGCCGGATGCACTGACGTCATGACATGATTTAGTGCAAAAAGTGGCGATATGCCGCATAAGAAATCCATAAGAAGGCCGAAATCCATACCAAAATGATTAAACTGCCGACCAGCCAATTTTTCGGTTTTCCGCTTTGTAATCGGGCCTCGGCTTTTAACGTACAGTCCACAATCACGGCATGAGGAATGAGCTTCAAGGCAAGCGCGACACCCAACGGAATGAGAATCACGTCATCAAGATACCCCAGCACAGGCACGAAGTCGGGTATTAAGTCAATTGGACTGAATGCGTAAGCCACGACACAGATGGCCAGAAACTTTGCATACCAAGGTGTCCGATGATCCTTGTACGCAAAATAAAGCACAAACACTTTCCTTTTCAGCTGATTCGCCCAGGTTCTGATTTTTGCAATCATACGAGGTCTCCATGTATTTAGACTTCCGGTTATTCAACCGAATCTTAGGACCGGTTAATCCATTTTATAATCCATCCAATGTTTCCGCGATGATTAATTTCATGTATTATGAATGGCGTTCCACATTTCCATATAGTGCGGACTATGGATCAAACCGATAATATTTCCGAACGGATCCACGACCGACGCCGTAAACCAGTCAACACCGCGCCGCGTGAGAGGTTCATACTCCGTGGCTCCCAGTGCCTTGATCTTTGCCAGCATCGCTGCGACATCATCCACGTGCCAGTATAGTGTAGCGCCTCCCGGCCCCGTCATTTGAGCGATGGGAGGTGCATATTTCTTATCAATGATTCCGAGCTCGTCTTGGGCGTCGCCAATCCGATACTCCAGGTACGCAGGGTTCTCTGAATTCGGGCTTTGGAAGTACGGCTCTATGCCCAATAGCTTCGTGTACCATTCTTTCGCAGCCTTGAGATCTTCTGCCCAGAAACTTACATTTGCCATACCTCGTAATGCAGGCGCGTTTTCCATCGTTAACAAGCTCCTTTACGGGTCAATTGTTATAGGCTTACATTTCAAAGATAGGGGATGCCGATGGTAACTGTATTACAAAAATCCGCGGACATTTATCGAACGGGCGGAAAATTGGATCCTGCCGGTTTCGAGCGGCATATTCTCTTTGAAACGTATGTACCGCCGGATAGTTTATCGCCATTCGTTAATCACTTTTGGTCAATCCGTTGGCAAAACGCTACAGGCCAGCCCTACATTTCGGAACAAGTCATGCACCGCCCCTATGTCGATGTATATTTGTCCGAACACGAATCAGGCATCCAGTGCTCCTACCGGGACAAACGGGATTATGAAGCTGCGGACAGCGGCAGAATTATCGGCGCCAGGTTGAAGCCAGGCGCGTTTTACGTTTTTTGGCGCAAGTCGTTGAAGGGGTTGCATAACGAGACGATTGCGTTGCAGCAAGTGTTTGCCGATGCGGATCCGACCTTTATTGCATATACGCTGTCGCTGCAGGACGACGCTGCCGTAGGCGCCCTCGCTGAGCTCCTACAAGCGCAAAACCCGCAATATGACCCTAACATCGACATCATAAACCAGATCATCCACGCGATTGAGACTGAACGCTTGGAGACCGTCGGGGATGTCTCGCGTTGGATTGGCAAAAGCGAGCGGTGGCTCCAGCAGCTTTTCCAGGACTATATCGGCATTGGGGTCAAGTGGCAGCTCCAACGGAATAAACTGCTTGCGGCGGCGAGCGCCATTCGTGAATATGACAATCCGGATTGGGCGGATATGGCCTATGAACTTGGCTATAGCAGCCAACAACATTTCATTACAGATTTCAAACGCGTGCTTGGCAAAACACCGCTGCAATATAAGAAAGAAGTCAACGTGCTAACACCGGAATAAAAATTATCGGGCGGCCTCCAGCTTAGCTATCGCTTTTTTCAATTGAAAAGTCCGACTTTTCGTTGTTGTTGCCTTTAGAATCGGCAGGAAGACAACATATTGCGCGGACTTGTCGAGCTGGCTGAAGGCTTGTATGGCTTTTTCATTCTGCGCTAGCGCATCTGCGAGATCAGAGGGGATGGTCGCATTCTTCTGAGATTCATAAGCTGCGTCCCATCTTCCATCCGCTTGAGCCCGGTGAATTTCGGCATAACCCGGGGCTTTCATCCGCCCGTTCTCCATCAACTTCTCTGCCTTGCGGACATTAATCATGGACCAAGGGCTTTTTGACCGCCTCGACGAATACCGCTGCAAGTAGTACGCTTCGTTGTATCCCTTACGGTGACTATCGATCCAGCCATAACAAAGCGCAACATCAAGCGCTTCTGGAATGGTGATCGACTTGATCCCGGCGTCTTTCTTGGCGATTCTAAGCCAAACTCCTTCTTGCCGATCGTAATGTTCCGCGATCCACGCTTCCCAGTCCATTGGGTCGGTAAAATCAATAAATTCGACCTGATCGTTTGCATCCACTCGATGACTTCTCCCTTCGCTTCATTTATTTTGCAGTAACCTTAGAATACAGGTGAAAACGAACCCCGTATTACAAAAAACCGCAACAGAAGTAAAAACGGCCATCTCCGCCTTATCAGACGGAAATGGCCGTTAAACATGACGAGCGCTTATAACGTCAGTTCGCCCTCGCGAGTCTCGTGGCGCGGACCGATGCCGTAGCGTATACGACGAGCGCTGTCCAGATGAGCGCGAAGCCGACGAGCAGAACCGGCGACACCGACTCCTTGAACACGAGTACGCTGAGTAGGAGCATGATCGTCGGACCGATGTATTGTACGAAGCCGAGCGTGGACAGCGACATTCGGGCGGCCGCCCGCGCAAAGAAGAGCAGCGGCAGCGCCGTTACAACGCCCGACAGAAGCAGTTCGACGAACGTAGACGCAGGCAGCGTCCATGCCGTCGTCTTTCCCGCAGCCGCCAAGTAAACCCAATAGCCGAGCGCGATGGGCAGGACGACAGCCGTCTCCGACAGCAGGCCTACGGAAGCGTCCTGTACGACCTTCTTCTTGGCGAAGCCGTACAAACCGAACGATGCGGCCAGCGAGATCGCGACCCACGGAAACCGCCCATAGTCGATGGCGATGATGAGCACCGCGGCGCCGGCGATGGCAATCGCGAGCCATTGGCCTCGGTTTGGCTTTTCGCGAAGGAAGAGGACCGCCAGCAGCACGTTCAGCAGCGGGTTCAAATAATAGCCGAGACTTGTCTCGACGACATGGCCGTTGTTGACCGCCCAGATGAAGATGAGCCAATTCGCTGCGATCAGCATCCCGCTGGCGGCGAGCGGTAGCAGAAGCTTGCGGCTGGATACAATCCGCTTTATGTCTCCCCATCGGCGTTGGATAGCAACAAGAATACCCATGAAGACGAACGACCAGACCACCCGATGCGACAGAATCTCGCCTGCCGGCACATCGTTGAACAGCTTCCAATAAAGCGGAAGAACTCCCCACATGATATACGCGATAATCGCGTTGACTAACCCGTTGTTCATTGCCATTTCCCCACTTCTAAGCTCCGATTCTGAACGGATTATACGCCTCGAACCGCGCTTAAGCAAAGGAAATAATTGGTTGCCCGGCAAACTGCCGCGTTCTTGTCCGGCTAACGTTGCTTAATTGGCATATAATAATCAAGGATCAACACTTTCTGCCCGCGTTTTTGGGGGCCCCCAAATCTTTGATCCGTATACACTTCACATGAAAAATAATTTCCCCAATCCACTTCGTATCCATTTTGACGAATGGCTTCAACCGTCAGTCGATGTGCATTCGGGTAAATATCATGCTCTTCGCCTTCAATCCATGCTTTTGCAAGGAAACATGCAGGTATGTCATATGCGGTGTACCCCTCAGGAACAGGTGTGTTCATTTTCATCAAAAAACCCGCAACGTACGTAAAAGTCCCATCCGTCTCATTAAAATCCCTCATGAATCCCTCATAACCATCCGGCGTTTCTTCAGGACAATACTGCTTCATGCTTACCAGCGTATCGAATGTGCCGTCTGAGAAGCATTGCTCCCACAGCGAAGGAATTGTCGGGAATTTTGATGGAAAAATTGGATTTACGTTTTCAATCTTCGTTCTAATCGCTTTACCAACCATCTTGTAAGGGCCAAACTCAACAAATTCGATTTTTTTCAGTTCTGCCATTTTCATCTTCCTCTCGCCTGATCGGAATCCAAAGCTCATTTTGAGGATAGTGGCCCGAAGGATAATAGCATTCGACTGCCGGTATGTCTGAGAGCACATAATCGGACGTAGGAAGCCAGTCCGTATACAAACGCTTCCAAGTACTTGTGAAGTCGGCGAGCGTTTGGGGCTCGAATACGACCCATTGACATTGTGGAATTATCAGCTTTTCCATATCTGCAGGAGCTTCTTGCTCATAGGGAGCAGCTGTATAATAGAAAAATGTATCCGCTCTCCCCCAATTGCCTCCGGCTAAAATGCCAAGTATCGCTTTAGGCGCTTGTTGTACATGTTTATCCAATAACCCTAACAACTTTTCTCCAATGCCATTCTGACTTGCTTCTTGCCAGATTTTCGGTATGTAACTGTATGCATGATCCATATACACGTTATGTTTGAAACCCACTGCTGTAAAACCCGGCTTTTTTTCGATTCTATAGCTCATTTCTGTCCTTCCTGTAATGGAAATTCGGAAAGACATGCGAGGGTAAGCCTTTAGCTTTACACCTGGTTGACGGGATGTTATGGGCGATATTCCATGCAGCTCACGGAATGCTCGCGTAAAAGAAGCATGTGATTGATATCCGAAGGTTTGGGCAACTTCAATCACACTTTTGTTGCTTTGTTGCAGCTCAAAAGCAGCAAGGGTCAGCCGTCTTCTTCTGATATATTCAGAAAGCGTGACTTCCGAAATAAACGCAAACATCCGTTGGAAATGATAATCCGGGCAGCAAGCGGCTTTTGCAGCTAATTTATAATCAATTTCGCCAGTCAGATTGTCCTCAATATAATCAATGGCAGCATTCATTCGATCAAGCCAATCCATGATTGGTCCTCCTCCCCTATAAGAGTCTAGCAGAAAAATAAACGGCCATTTTGCAATTGCTGTACAAAATCTGCAAAAGGAGAGGGTTCGTTGAGCGCGCCTGCCCTTTAGCTGATCATAAACGAACCTGTAGTTCAATGAAAAACGGCAGTCGCTGATCTGGCGACTGCCGCAATTTTATGAACCATCGTTCCGGTAAACAAAAACTTCACTTACGGGTCTAACCGGTGATCTTCTGCCCCTCGCGATGGTCCTCCCAAAGAGGGCCGATGTACTTCTCCAGTGTTTGTACGACGTCATTTCTTCGGCTCTCGTCGACGTTAACAGTGTCATTTAATATATCGCTTCTTATTCGTATGAGCACAAATAATGGCGGTAATGCGGCCTCGCGGAGAGCCTTAATCATGTTTTCTTCCTGTGGCGTAATTTCCATATCGTATCTTAATCCTTTCAAGTCAATTTTGGCTTCATATACGCTCATGATACACCCTGACTCTAGTGTCAGGGTCAAGAAGATGCGATCGATCAAAAGCTGAAAAAAATACGCTCCCCCTCAAGAAACGGCAGACAACGGTTTTTGCACAATTGCGGCATTCTTTCTGTGATCCACGGGTGAACGGCTTCGTTCTCCATCGCAAAGGCGTAATAGCCGAATATCGCAGAAAGCATGAAGCCTTCGATGACCGGATAAATCCCTTCAAGCGGCTCCTCCCAACCGAAGTAGCCTTTGACAACCTGCTCCCGGGTCTCCTTAGGGGCATTCAAGGCCAACATGGCGACATCAAGAAGGCGGTAACCAAAACCGAAAAGGGAGTAATCGATAAAAGCAAATTCCCCAAGCGGCGTCACCAACAGGTTGCTCATGTTCAGATCCGCGTGGATCATTCCCATCTTCACCGCTTCAGGGCATCCGGACTTCAGTCTTTCAATAATAAGTGCAACCGTTTTTTCCACTGTAGCGAAGTTCTCCTTGGAGAACAGCTCGAGTTCCACGCCGCGCCGAATTTGATTAAGCATCTGCTCGGTTCTGCCAATACCGTAATCCGGCCGATCATCAAGCTTGACCTGATCGCAGGTATCGAAGAAAGCATGCAGCTCAGCCGCTCGAGCTCCCAACTTATGCGCCGCTTCATGGGTCGATAAGTCCGCCATGGTCATGTTGCGGCCTTCTATCCATCGCAGCATGGAGCAATTTAGCATTCCACCATCCGCTTCAATCTCAGTAACTAGCTGACCGGACAGGCTCCGAACAGGCCTCTGGCCCACGTGATCGATGCCTTTGGCAATCTGCTCTAGCAGCTGCATCTCGGCTTCGATCCCCTGACTCGTATGCTGAATACCCGCCATATTGACAGTTACCGGATCGTGCACGCGCAGGAGGAAGACATTGCCGTCCGACGTATCGGTCACGCTGTACGTCCGATTCTCATTGTGCCTTAGCCGCGTAACTTCCGGGCGTTCAATACCATACAGAAGTAAAAGGTCCTTAATCTTATCATCCATGTTGATTCCTCGATTTCTTAAAGAGTGCCAAGCAGATCAGAGCTGCAGTAAAGTTACGCGTTCGTTCTCTATGATCTCACCGGTGTCACAGAAGCCAAAGCTTTCATATAGACGTTTGGCAGCCGCGTTATTATCTTTATAAGGAATCCAACAATACTTCGCCGGTCCTGCAGGGAAAGTGCGGAGGAACGCTAGTATTTTCGTCATCGCTTCTCGACCGTAACCTCGATTCTGGTATTCCTTGTCAATCATCAGCCGCAATATACAATAGCTGTCGTCCGCGAAGGCGGGGAGTTCATACCCGGTAATTCGATATGTCAACATAACGAATCCGACCGGCTGCTCATCCGCATAAATCGCAAACGGAAATGGGTGTCCCCCATTGGTTGATAAAATATAGCATGAAGCTACGCTTGAAAGATTCGACGCAACAAAGCGCCGCTGGTCTTCGGTGACTTCCAAGTTAAAGATGGCGCGTCGGTTTTCCAACGTGATTTTTCTGAGCGTAATCATGTCTACTTCTCCCCTGCTTCTTTGTTAACAAGCGTTGCGGCCGCATGAATACCATACAATTAATACATGAAAAGTATTAGACTTATATTGATTTTTTTTATAAAGTAGTATGTATCCATGGCTTTTTTAGGGTTATGAATATTGGTTTATCGGGCTGCCGTACTTATGAACGGCAGTCTTATTTTGTTTCTAATATGGCATTTACATAAGAACATATGTACGATACGATGAATTGGAATATTTAGTTATACTTTACCATTCCACTATGGAAGGATGTAATTATGGAAAAAAACACTCGTTACACAACAAACATGATAGGCGGAAGTGAGGTTCCTGCTATCCCGGTTGACATGAATATGCGCAGCATCCATGATACAAACAACTTATTTTGGGATACGAGAGGAAATGATGTATTAGGAGCCACTGCACTTCCGTTCTATGGAGCATTTGTCTCGGAAGAGAAGTGCCGGCTTTTTGGCGATGTCTCGGGAAAAAAGCTGCTGGAAGTAGGCTGTGGCAGCGGGCAGTCCCTGCAATATATGGGGGATCGCAAAGCCTCTGAATTGTGGGGGATCGATCTATCGGAAAATCAAATCGAAAAGACAAAGCGGCATTTGACGGCGTGCGGCCACTCCGCGACGTTAATCTGTTCTCCTATGGAAGAAGCATGCGGCATCCCGGAGAATTATTTTGACTTTGTGTATTCGATTTATGCCATAGGCTGGACAACCGATCTAGCGGGCACTTTTCGCCGCATTGCTTCTTACTTGAAAGAAGATGGGATATTTATTTTCAGCTGGTCTCATCCGATTCACAAATGCGTTGCCGCTGAAGATGATAGGCTTGTGTTTAAAAAATGTTACTTCGATGAATCTTGGTATTCGGTAACGCTTGGCGACAGCACGCTCACGATGTCGGACCGTAAGCTATCGTCCTATGTGAATGCGCTGGCAAAAGCGGGATTCGTCATTGAGGAAATGATTGAGGAATCCGATCCTGAGATTCTGAAATCGAGTAACGACGATTTTGCAAAAAAAGCGAAAATGCTTCCCGTAACCTTTGTAATCAAAGCCCGAAAACGATAGATTACGGCATGCCCTCTGCTGAAAGGGCCGTCTGCGCCGGCGGCCTTCTGCACTCTCAAGTGCAGTGACTAGATGGACACCTCGAACTCATTTACATAAATCGCGTTCCCAGTCACCTCTATCGCATTGCCGTCTTCGGTTACCGACACCCTAATCCTGCCATTCCGGCCGATCTCATGACCTTGTTCGATGATCAGATTTAATGAGGCGGACTTATTGTCTATGAACCTTGAATAGTAAGCCCCCATAACCCCGGAAGCAGTACCCGTGGCAGGATCCTCAATCGTGCCGGAAAACGGCGAAGAAAAATGACGCGCATGCATATGCGCATTCGGATCGTAGGTCTCCAGACAAAAAGGGTGGATGGACGATCGGGGCATCTCCTTCAACACCTCTGGAAACACCTTATTATTAGGTCGCATGCGCCTGAAGGCTTCCAGGCTTCTAATGGGAATCAATAACGTCCACGTGCCCGTACTGCCGTACAACGTTGGCAATTGTGTATCAATGTCCATCTCTTCTATGCCCATGGCATGCGCCAAGTCTTTAAGGGAACCATTAAACGCTTGGAACAGGGGAAGAGCTTGTCTCATGGTGATAAAAAGCCCGCCATCTGAAAAGAATCGAATCGGCAAGACGCCCGCCTTTGTTTCAATTGTGAGCTCCGTTTTATCGTTCAAGAGCCCCTTTGTTTTTAGAGCATATAAAGTGGCCATTGTTGCGTGCCCGCAAAGATTGATTTCATGCCCTGGCGTAAAAAAGCGTATCCGGAGATCTGCCTTATCCGAAATCATAGGGAAAGCCGTTTCATTAAACCCCACTCTCTCCGCGATCTCCCGCATTTGTTCCTCCGAGAGCGTTTCATCGCCCAATACGACACCCGCAGGATTTCCCTGATTCGGAATGTCGCTGAATGCGTCATAATGATAAACCGTTACATTTTTCAAATGACCACACTCCTTCGTTTTTACCTGTTATCCCTATTTCCGCTCTAGGCTACCGTCAGACGATCGCGCGAGTATCATTCTCCGTCTAATCATATAAAATCAGCCCGTCAAAGTAAGTACTGTAGTCTATATACTCATCTCCCATAGTGTACCAGACTTCCTTGCCTGTGCCGGTCTGAAGCTTGATATGGCCGAGCTTGTCGTCCCCAAGAAATTTCACGTTGTCACCGGGTTTCAAGAATAAAGATTCGCCAGTGCCATCCTTATGAGACTGTACGGCAATTTCCTTTTTAATCGTTAAAGGCGTAGGTGGGTCCATGGGATAGAAATCCTGCTGCTCTTCATGGAGCGTATGTTCGGCGTCCAGCCGGAATACCGCGTCACGGAACCAGGTTTGAAAATCCTTGCTTTCTTCTGCGCTGACTACGCGTCCATGGCTATCAAACATTGAGCTGTGCGCTGAGAAATCGGGAAGCTTACCAATCTGCTTGAGGGTTTCGCCATTATAGGCATAGAAAGACGTTGATCGCAGAAAATCCATCTGCGAGTCCATTTGAAGTGCAATCTCAAAATACGGATCGTCCATATCCAAATCGACAATATCAAGATAAGGAAGCAGCTCGCTATCCACTTCCATAGTGATGTCGTTCACTTTTAATTGGAAGGCGTCTAATTCCGTTGTCGGCGAGATGAGCTCGATCTCTTCGTCACGACCATCCCCGTTCAGATCCACTAGCATACGCCGCTGTTTAAAGCTGGAATCGCCCGTGTAATCACGCACATGGGCGTCATCAGTATGGACAGGTTCAAGCGTATAGGCAGCGTAGTTGGCTTCGTAAGTATGAAGAAGCGCAACGTTCTGCTTCTCTGTGGGACTAAGCTGCTCCTTATAGGCTGTGTCTACATGGTACCAAGGCTTCGCGCTAAAATAATCCTGCAAATCCTTTCGCTTAAATACATATCCGTGCCTCGCATATATCTCGTTGCGCGCAAGCTCCAAAATGCGGTTGTCCAGACTGCCGATTTGATCCGGGGTCAGCACCGTGGTCGCACTGTCCTTGAGAATATACTCGCGTATTGCGACATTGGAAGGCGTAGCAGACTCACTTGCCGCAACTGGCTTACTGCCCGCGCCTTCATCGGCTGTCTCTTTCTTGGCCAAAGCACAGCCAGAGATGAACAATAAAAGTGCTATTCCCCCATAAACCAGCCGGAGCTTCCGAAAATCCATTTAGCCGACACCCGCTTCGCCATCGATTCGATCTGTTAAACGCGTATAAATATACCACTAAGTGGAATCGAACGCATAGCAAAAAATACGAGTTTTCCACGCTGCAGTCTGCTTGCAGCACCCGAACGCGGTGACGTCGCACCTCCAAGCGTTTAAAAAGGCATCGGTAGCCCGGGACTTTCATATCCTAGGCTGCTGATGCCTTTTCATCTATTCACCGCACCTGGTCAATTCGTTATACCAGCGAAGAACCGCCATCCACGACGATCGTCTGTCCGGTGGAGTATTTCTCACGCATTAAATAAAGAAAGGCTTCGGCTGCATCTTCTGGTTCTCCTACTCGGCCCACCAGGAGGTTTTTTTCAAAAGTCTCATACAGAGCGTTTCGATCTTCCTCAGGCATGTCGTTCCACAGCTCGGTACGTATTAACCCGAAGCTTATCGCGTTGACTCGAAGCGGGCTAAGCTCGACAGCCAACGCCCTGGTCAGTGCCTCAATCGCGCTGCATATGCTCGCAGCGACCGACCAACCTTTTTGCGGCCGAGCTCCGGCAACGCCGGAAGTTAAAATGATCGAACCGCCCTCTCTGAGGCGCTCGCTACCGTATTTAGCGGCCATAAACGCCCCCCAGTAACGCAGGTCAAAAAATCGGCGTGCTGTTTTCATGTCCATTGTGCTGAGATTCTCGATAAGCAAGGCGTCGCCAGCCGTGAAAACCAAATGATCGAATTCGCCAATTTGGCTGAAGAATGCACGAACCATCTCTTCATTCGATAAATCAACCACATGCCCTTCCGCACCTTGGGGCAGACGCGATATCGCTTGGTCAACTCTCTCTTTTCGACTGGAGACGACAACGACGGACGCCCCTTCCCGCGCAGCGGCTTCGGCTGTTGCAAATCCAACTCCTGACGTTCCTCCAAGGAGGACAACGCGTTTTCCTCTTAATGGATTGCTTCGTTCACTCAGTTCTGTTTTCACCATAGATTCTCCCTCGTTTTTGTGATTGGATTTTGAACAAAGTACAGCCGGCTCCTCTATTCACTACAGGCGACAAGTCGATTATAATCAGCTAATAAACGCGCAAATAGCTCTGTGTTTATAGTACTATTCCGAATACTAATCGTACGGATACAGATATAAAATGTATCAGGCTATGGAGGCTAATCCTTGCTATGAATTCTGAGAGAAGACGAAAAGAACTTGCTGATTTTCTCCGGACCCGCCGCTCGCGTCTATCTCCGCATGAAGCGGGATTACCGGTTGAGACTTCACGTCGTCGTACGCCTGGTCTGAGGCGGGAAGAAGTGGCAAGTCTATCCGGCATCTCCTTGCCGTGGTACACCGCACTGGAGCAGGGACGGGATATTCAAGTATCTGAACAAGTACTGGAAAGCTTGGCACGTACCCTTCAACTAAGCAGCGACGAACGAAATCATCTACTCGTACTGGCTAATCATGCTGTACTTCCACAAGAAACGGTGGGTGAATCCATTTCTCCAGCCATACAACAGATTCTTGATAGGATGGGGACGTACCCTGCCTATGTCATCGATAAGCGCTGGAACGTTTCTGCTTGGAACCAAATGACGAATAAGGTATGCGGCGACTTTAAACAAGCGACGGAGATCGAGAGAAATATCCTTTGGCGCATGTTCATGATGAAGGACGAGCAAGCTCACATTGTTAATTGGGAAAACGTCGCCACCATGCTGTTAGCTCATTTTAGAAGCCGATATGCCTTATACATGAATGATCCGTGGTTCCAGGAATTAGTTAACTTGTTATATGACAAGAGTGAAGCGTTCAGGGAGTGGTGGAAGAGGCATGATGTTTCCGGGAATTCGGAAGGGGAAAAAGTGATCCGACATCCTCAAGCGGGCCTGTTGTCATTTCGTTACAACAATTTCACAGTTTCTGAAAGCGGCGACTTCATGATGAGGGTATTTACGCCAATCGAAAACACTGGAACTGACGAACGATTAGAAGAGTTATTGTCTGAGTTTGGTTCGAGCAGTCATTGATATTTAACTCTCCTGCCCATCACAACAACGGCAGCCGATCGCCTAGTCAGCTGCCGCGAAAACGGATATATAAAGCTGCGAGATTATACTTATGCTTGATTAATCTTATAAAAGCTGATGGCAAGCTCTAAGGATCGATTTATATCGGATATAACGTGCAGGGCCGGAGCCAGCGAGTCTTCTATGCCATCCACGAAGAGATCCAGGTGGAACTTCAACGTATGGCCCAGCTGTCTGCCATTCGGCGTCACCGGCGGCAGCGCAAACGGCCGCAGTTGCATTTTAGAGCCGCCTCTTGCACAATCGCGGACGAACCAGCTGAGGAACTCAAGCGCATGCCAACCTTCCTGTGACTGCTGAAGCACGAGCTCAAATTGAATCAGAACCTCATTGTCCAGTCCGCCCCCGGTACGCAGCAGAGCGGCATGTGGCAGATGGGCATATTCTGCTGCGGGAAGCAACTCCGCATCCACAGACGACAAGTCATCCACGCCGCTAATGACAGAATCGACACCGGCCAGGCTGCAAAGAGTTTGGTGAAATTGTTCAATTTCAGGGGGGTACCCGCTCATCGTTTTACCTCTTTTCCAGAATTCTGCTATCGTTCACAGACAGTTGAATCATATGGGGTGTCACGGCATAGGAGTAAGCAAATTCTTCACCGCGCTAACAATCCATAGATACATAATAAAAGATACAATCGAACCAGAGATAATCCAATAATATAGTTTGCGAAATTTCATAAATTTCTCAACCAGATTATAGAAGATCACTAGGAGCATCGTTGTGACCATGATAAACCCAATTAGAAAGATAATGAGCACATGATCGCCCTCCCCCCTAATCTTTACTAAACTCCTTTGCAAGTGCTCACAAGGCATTTCAGAGTTGGATTATTTAATTGTTCTTGCTGTTAATTAGCGCGATATCCGTGTATATAGATTCTTCAATATGAAGAAGCAACCTGTAAATTGATTTATGTATAATACTTTCAATTTCCTGCTTAATAGTGAAGTAGTTTTTCCATGAAGTTGGTGAATTAGAATTGATTCCATTTCTAATGGCAGCCGATACAATTCGCTTTTCTATTGTTGAAAGTCCCTTATCATCCGCCAGTGCATCACATACTCTTTTAATCAGCTTTTTTACCTTACTGCACTATGCACTAAGATAAAATTGCTCCATTTTCCCATTCCAATTTACCGTTACTTTCACATTGCTTTCTTTTGGCGGTATAGCACCATTGCCTCCACCCTTGGTTTTGAAAACCTTGGTATTGTCCAATTTTCCTTCATTAACTTTTATTTTTCCGCCAGGATAATCGAATTCATATTGCATGGATTCCAACTCCACTTCCCCAATATATTCCAGCACATATTCAGATTCATAATAATCATCACCCTTAAGGCTCACTAACATCATAGCTCTCCAATTTTGGGTTTGACCTTCAAAACGAAGCTGATTAATACTACTGCATCCTACGAGCGCTAACATGATCAGGCATAGGATAAATGGTAGGAAGGTCTTATATTTCAAAAAAATCACTCCGCTCGCCTATTTTATTAAGATCGGAGGGCCTCCTGGATTAACTGCAATCGTTGTCGACGAAGTTGGAGTTGAAGATTCTACATGATTTTTCGAATGAGTGGATGGCTCTGCTTCTCGTTTTGAGAGTGCATATCCAAAGAAAATCATAACCATCAGACAGATTCCTAATATTGTCGCCATTCTCTTACCCGTCATTATTTCAACTCCATTTTTGCTAATAATTTTTTCTATAAAATGGTAGACGCCATTCGAAGATACTAAGTTGCATATAATTGAATGACCCGCTCGTTAGATTGGAAGCGATCTGTCCCCCGGCGCTGTTACGGGATAAACGAGCTCATTTAATCCCCATGAGTTCTGAAAATAAATATAGGTGCATTGTATTAATAAGTGTTGTGCCCCTATCCCTAACTTGCCCGAATCAAGGGAGGTTGAAAAATGAACGAGAATAAAGGAATTCGACCAAATCAAAGGTCCGGAGATTCTCCGGCTGCTTTTCATTCGCAGACTGTAGGCGAACGAGGCCCTGTATTGGAACAAGACAGCGTTCTGCATGAAAAGCTGGAGACTTTCATCCATTCGAAATTGTTAGAAAGGCCTGTGCATGCCAAAGGATATGGCGCATTCGGCTGCTTTCAGACCGTACATGCCATGACTGCTTACACGAAGCTTTGTTTCCTGCAAAATCCGGGTCAGCAGGTCCCTGTCGCAGTAAGATTCTCCTTAGCCGTCAGCAACAAAGGCACGCCGGATACCTCCCGTAACGTACGCGGATTCGCCACCAAGTTCTATACGGATCATGGGGTGTTCGATCTTGTCTGTAACCATATCCCCGTGTTCGCTGTTAGAGACGCCATGCGCTTTCCGGAGTTTATCAGCGCCTTCTCCCCATCGCCCGTCAACAGCCTCATCGATCCTGAACGATTATGGAGCTTCGTCGCCCGAGCACCAGAATGCACACATTTCCTCGTCCGGCTCTACTCCGACGCGGGCACAGTCAAAAGCCTTCAACACATTCCGGGCCACAGCGTAAATACATACGTCTGGAAAAACGCGCAAGGTGTCCGCACTTACGTGAAATATCATTGGATGCCTCTTGCGGGCGTACAATATATTGATCGTCAAGAATCCGCCCGTCTCGCTTGCGAGAACCCCGATTATGCCGGTCAGGACTTATTCGATGCACTTAACGCGGGCAAACCGTTTGAATATGGGCTTTACGTACAGCTGATGAACCCCCAAGACGAGTCCTATCTCCCTTATGACCCGTTGGATAATACAAAGATATGGGATGAGCGTCAATATCCCTTACAGCCAGTCGGAAGAATGGTGCTAAATAGCAATCCGGATCATTATATGGAGCAAGTAGAAAAGTTGGCTTTCTCACCTTCCAACCTGCTGGAAGGCGCAGAGTTATCGGATGATAAACTCCTGCAGGGACGTGCAAATATATACTGGGATTCGCAGCGCCGGCGGCTAGGTCCTGATTTCCGCAAGATTCCGATTAATCATCAGCAGAACTGGATGCCTGAATCCCTTGTGACCAGCGGCAACGGGAGATTCGTGGAAGGCCGTCTTGTACGTTCCGACATTCCCAAGCAAGACGACTTCACACAAGCTGGTCAGTATTATCACGCTCTTGCCCCATTACAGCAAGAACGTTTAGTCGATAACCTGGCCAGCGATCTAGCTGGCATATCTCCGGAAACGCAAAACATCGTGCTTAGCCACCTATACCAGGCGTCCTCCGAGCTTGGAGAACGAGTCGCACGACAGATTCAAAACTCATAAATGAACTATTCTGGTTCGTTCAGCATCCTGCCCATTACCTCAATAAGCAACGGCAACCGATCGCGCTGGTCGGCTGCCGTTGTGTCATGTGAAGCTTAATCCAATGGCTATTTATCTATAAATGCTTTTCATAAAATACCATTGTCATATGGTCGTTAATTACTTTTGTTACACCCGTTTTTTTATAGCCTATTTTTTCATACAAATAACAGTTTCCTTTTTCCTGTAAGATGGTACCCAGTTCCCATGACTTAGCATCATCATATATCTGTTCAACCATTGTAAAGACCTTTTGAGCAATTCCTTTACCCTGATGTTCTGGCAATATAAAAATTGGGCTAATACTATAAATTTGGTTATCCTTTTTTACGACTCTTATTCCGCCAACAGCAACCTCAAGATGATGAATTATGTAATAATCTGTAAAGGACTGATTTAGTTGACTGACGATTCTTTCTACGGTTTCATTGGCGGGACTTGTTTCAAAATCCTGATATTTTTCTAACAAGGGCATAAACGCTTTGACCTTCATTTCATGAATAGTCACTGCATCTTTTAAATCTGCTTTACATAACGAAACCTCCATATATACCTCCGACATCAAGGATTAACATAGCCTAACGATAAAAAGTGAAGGAATCGAAGCATCCGTCTTCCTTTTATCAACCTATGTAGTTGAACTATTGTTCTCCCATTAGCATAAGGATATAGGATACTTACTCTTGGGAATCAGCATCCACTCTTCCCAATGCAACCTTTCGAGGAAGGCTTTTTGACTGCATCGAAGCATGAGCACCTCTCATATCTGGTTTATGCTGCTTGGTAATCACTAATCCCCAAAGCAAATTAAGCAGAGGAGTTAGGACTTCTTGTTTCATTTCGGACAATTCCTTTGGCGTTAGACCTACACTCACACTAAATTGTTTATGAATTGCATTCCTAAGCATAGCTTTTTCTTCCGCACTTACATTCTTCAATAACAAATTTATCTGATATTCTTCAATACGCATTATGGCTCACTCCCCAAAATAACGTCTTTACTGAACTTTCGTTCCACGTTAGTTTAACGACCTCATCTTTAGCAGTTTAACGTGAGCTAATTGAATTAATGCCGACCGGTATTTTTAATATGACCCCTTATACGGATGTCCGTATCTAAACGTTCTTTATCCCCATACAATGCGCCGAGGGGGTGATTAATAGTGGCAAATCCAGTTTTCATTGGCTCAAATTGTATCGCTAAGATAGGAAATCAATTTTTTCTGATTGCTGAAATTGAAGCAAAAACAACAGGAGTCGAAATCGACCCGATTTTCGCTATAAGAGCTACTACTTTTCAAGCTCGCCGTCTCATTCGTGCGGGTGTCATGCGTTGCAAAATTCAAAGTACTGCTCCGAGACCGTCTCGAGGGAAAGAAGTTGAATTGAAAGGCGTACTTTTCGCGAATGGTCAGATATTTTCGGTATTCGACGTGGAAAATTCTACCGATGTTGCGGTACTTGTAAAAATCAACGCAGCAAAGGCGCAGCAACTGATAAGTAAAGGGGTACGCATAATTAAAGTTATAAGGCGTCCATTTTAACTGAATCAACAGCAAAGTGAAAGACGCAACTTTAGGGATGTCGGGATCATAGTAGGAATGCTACCCATTACTTCAATGGAAAACGGTAGCCAATCGTGAGGTCGGCTGCCGTTTTCCATTTAACTATTGTTCTCCGTTAGGATTCCTGTAGAGCGTTAATTTTGCGCTTTTGCACAAAAACGAGCGCCCCCGGTAAGATGGGTTAGTCACGGGTCATAGCCCTTTAGCCATCTTAAGGAGGTCGCTCTACCTTGAAGTTTAAAGCCCAAGCCAAACAAAATCAACTGCTCGAACGCATTTCAACCCAGCACCTTGTCGTCGGGATTGACATCGCCCAACAGTCCCACGTTGCTCGCGCCGTCAACTTCCGAGGGATTCTGCTTGGCACTCCTTTTCACTTTTCCAACGACGACGCCGGCTTTAACCTATTTCTGAATTGGGTGAAGAATCTGCAGGAGACGCACCAATTAAACGACGCCATCATCGGTATGGAACCCACTGGCCACTACTGGCTCAGCCTCGCTGCCTGGCTTAAAGACCGTAGCCTCGAGGTCGTACTGGTGAACCCTCATCTCGTTAAAAAGAACAAAGAAAAACGCGACAACACCACATCCAAAAGCGACATAAAAGATGCCTTTGTTATCGCAGATATGGTGAAAAACGGATACTACTCTTTTGTTAAAGAAACCAGCGAAGTGTTCATGGAGATGCGCGTCCTCATGGCGAACCGGGAGACCACTGTCCATCGTCTCGTCAGTGTCAAAAACCAGATTCACCGTTGGGTCGACATTGTCTTTCCGGAGCTACGGCAGGTATACGTTTTGGTAGCCGAATTTGACGGTACATAGCCTCTTCTATCCGGATAGTCATTTATCCATTGGAGAGATCCTGCGAATAAGCGAGCATTCGTGAGAAAACTACATTAAAAAGCTCCCGAATAGCACATTCTTTAGCAGTTTCACTGTCATCTCTTCCTCCAGCAGGTACTTCCCACTGTTTTCTCAATGTATTAAAACAAAGCAGATACTTACTGTCGAATCGAACGACAGCGTATGAACCTGCCAACTGTGAGTATTGTTTTAGTTCATTTTCATTCAATGAGATGCACTCTAAAAACTCATAGCCATCGTTATTAATAATAACTGTCAATTCAAGCACCCCTTCACCAAACTGTACCATAATGAAGGTGACTTTTGAGCAAAACTGCCCGTTACTTCGATGAACAAAGCAACCGATTGTATAAGCCTGTTGCCTTTGTGTCCTCTGAAGCTAATGTTTCCCGATAGCAAAAGATCTGGCTTTTATTTATATTCGTAACACAAATTTTCCCTTATGTAATTCTATGTGAATCATTTCCGCTGTAACTTTAAAACCGATGTTCTACATATCAATCCCCTGGGTTTATGAAATTATTGACGTGAAAGGTTAATTAGACTGAAATAAGTTTCAATTCCACACTATCTTCCCCTTCTTCATTTTTGCGATGTATATGATTTGTCCCGTGTAGGATTTATTTGAAATTACCAATGCCTGCTCTTTCGACATCTGTAAACCGCGTTCAAATTCTTTAGTCATATACTCGTTTAAAGGAGCACCGAAATATGCGGCATCAAACCAATAATGTGCTGCCCCTGAAATGTGCGCTATCAAATCCGCGATACTGTTGCTCTCAGGAGTAGGTGACCAGACGAGGTCCTCTTCGGTTAGTTGCTCAATAACCTTGCGGGTCCTCTTCTGGTCCGCCCTATACTTACTTAGTAGAAGGTCAATCACAATATTTGAACTATCCATAACACTTCCCCCCCATATTTCAATAAAATACTTGGAAACAAACGTTCTAATACAATTCGCTATTCTGCATCTTATATCGGTTCAAGCGATTTCTGGTACACATTCTTATTCGTGACTTAGAGCCAAGCCCCTCTCCGTAAAGCACAAATATACAAATAAGGTTCACCGCGCATGATCTTAGAGTAATCTGCCCGTTCGTATTATGAGTTCAGCCAGTAATTACTGGTTGAACTCTTTTTCATTGAGGAGTTTATTACGAGTAGCCGGGGTAGAACGTCTCTGCCCGTGGGGCTTTGACCCCGTGAGCTAAACTGTTCCCCCCCTACTTGTAGAAACATGTTTGAGGCTGGTTGAGACTTCGATCTCGAATAACAAGCGAAGCTATGACACTACAAGCGGGACTAGGGGCTACCGGCAATTCATTCCATGAAGGTGATACGATCAAATGAACCCTGTTATCGGTCTGGATATCGCAAAAGGAGAAAGTCAGGGCCAGGCTTTCTTAGACAAAGGCCGTCCTTTTGGCAATAGTTTTACCGTCCTTCATACGCAAGAAGGATTAGAGGCCTTTTACTCGTTCTTAAAACACATTGAGGAGGAAAGCAATCAACAACCAATGGTGATCCTTGAGTCAACGGGGCACTACCACCTCCCCATCACTTGATTCCTTGAGGATCATAACCTTTTGTACGTTGTCGTAAATCCGCTCTTGTCTTACCAAGCAAAGAAGTCTTCAACCCTCCGCAAGGTCAAGACCGACGCGGTAGATGCCTACGCCCTCTGTGAGCTGTTCTACAAAGAAGACTTTGAACGTTACAAAACAAGAGGCATTCGGTTGCTGAACCTTAGGAACCTAACAAGACAGCATGATGCGATTACCGGTCTCTATATTCAAATTAAGCTGCAGTTCCAAGCTATATTGGATCAGGTGTTTCCTGAATACAAAGGTGTTTTCGGCGATCTTTATTCTGCGGTGTCGTTGAAAGTCTTGTTGAAGTTCCCGACCTCTGAAGCCGTTTTGAAAACCGGTAAACGGGAAATAGAGGAGAAAATTGCGTCTCTATGTATGCGCCGCTCGGAAAGATGGGCAACGGATAAAGCCGAAACCTTACTGGCCGCAGCCCAGCGGAATCCTTTCCGTACGGTACCGTTCCATAGCCATCTATTTAGCCTTGAAATGTACGTCAACATGTTACTTCATTACCGAGAGCATCTTACCGCCCTGGAAAAGCAAATGGATGCCCTCGCTAATGAACTTGAAGAATATAAGATTATCCAATTGATCCCCGGTATCGGTGAGAAAATCGCGGCAACGATTATTTCCGAAATCGGTGAGGTCGATCGGTTTAATCACCCGAAGAAACTGGTTGCTTTTGCAGGCGTGGACCCGAGTGTTCATATCTCTGGAAAGTTCACGGCTTACAATTAACCGAATCACGAAACGAGGGTCCAGCAGGCTTCGCCACACCCTATTCTTGGCCGTACTCTGTAGCTTACGACGTTCCGGCAGCAAGAAAATGAAAGCTTATTACGATAAGAAAATCGCCGAAGGGAAGCCACATAAAGTAGCAATGATCGCCTGTGTAAATAAGTTGCTTCATTGGCTCTTTGCCCTTCTTAAAAGCAGGAAACCTTCTTAGCGGCCTAGTGGATAGAACCAATACATGAATATCCTTCCATCAACTCAATGGTGGGTTATTTGGTATGTCTAAAAATAAGTATAGCACCATCTTTCCAAGCTTCTATTGAAAATTCTTGACAAGCTATTAGCTGGTTTAGTTGAATAAAGCCGCCGATCCATTGATCAGCGGCCTCTTTTTGATTGAGCTATCGTAATCCGCTAATTCAGCAAGTTGTAGTTAGATATGCAGTAAATAAATTATGGAAAAGCGGGATCGCGGCACTGAAAAAAAGTAAATTCGATCGTGTTAAAGTAAATCCGATCGTATGGCTTAGTTAAACGACGCTCATTCCGCCATCCACGGCCAGGTCTTGACCGGTTACCTGTGAGGCTAGTTCCGAGCAGAAAAAGGCGACGGCGTTCGCGATGTCTTCGCCGGTCTGGTGCCGACCCAGCGGCAGCCGGCTGGACGCCCGCTTCGCCTCCGCCAAGGTGCCGGCTTGTTCGATCCGTGCCGTCTCGCCATCGGACATTACCCAGCCTGGATGGACGACATTGGCCCGTATCCGATGCTTGGCGGAGCTCGCGGCCAGGTTGCGCGTGAATGTCACGATTCCGCTTTTGGCTACTGCGTACGCCAGCGTATCCTCCGCCCCCTTGGAATGATGCAAGGACCCGATGTTGACGATGCTGCCGCCGCCTCCGCGAATCATGACGGGAAGCACGGCTTTGCAGGTCAGCATCGTTCCCTTGAGATTCACGTCCAACACGCGATGCCATAGCGCTTCATCCATGTCGAGCAGCTTGGCGCGCGGAAAGATGCCTGCGTTGTTCACGAGAATGTCGATCGTCCCGTATCGCTGTTCCGTCTGCGAGACGAGCCGGGACACGTCCTCTGCCGAAGTTACATTGCAGGACACGAACATCGCGTCGAAGCCATCCTCCCGCCATCCTGCCGCGACGGCCTCGCCTCGGTCGCTTACGTCCGCGATTACGACCTTGGACTTTCCCAGCAACAGCCGGCGCGCGATATCCGCACCGATGCCCATGGCGCCGCCGGTGACGATCGCAACCTTATTCTCAAAGCTCAATATTGCTTCCTTCATGGCAAGCCCCCCTTTACCTACAGATTCGCCGGATTCGGCCGCCTTTTTGCATAGGCAGCTTCGGAATTTGCATAGCCAGTTTGCAGCCGCATACATCCACTTTGGGGCCGGTATTATAGGAAATCATGACCGAATTCAGGAGGCGGATCACCGTACGATCTCCTGGTTGGCTCCCATCAGCCAGCATCAGTGTATCCAGCAACCGCTATTAAATACACGCATCCTGCCATGAGGGCCGCCCTTCTGACCTTTACCCGCAGCAGCGTCGGGTCCATCAGCGCAAGCTCGCAGACGCTAGAGGAGGGGAGCCTGACTGCCGCAAACGCAAGCAGAAGGCCGCCCTCCCTCATATGAGGAAGAGCGGCCCCTGCATCAGTCGGATTCCCAATCCGCGATCAGCGCTTCGGCATCCGTCTTCAGCACCGCCTTGGCAGCATCGGATACGTTGCGGCCCATCGCCGGATTGTTCAGGTGCTCCTTAAAATCTTGCATATGCTTCGCAGCCTGAGCGGCATGGCCTTTATCCATTTGATGCTGCGCTTGCCCCAGTGCATTCGTCAGCTGCGGCACGAGCGGTCCGCCAAGCTCGCCGGACCGTGCGTAGCGCTCGATGAGCCGATTCATGGATTCCACGCCGGTAACGACCTGGAAGTGGAAGATCCCCGTCGACTTGCCGCCTGCCTCGTCCTTCACTGTCACGGTCGCCGTATGCGCACCAAGCCGTCCGGCCATATCCAGCGTCACGGTAAATCCGCGCTGTGGGTCCGCCGTATACGTGACGCCGTCGATGCTGAGCGCCGCGGAGGCGACAGCCGAACCCGAAGCGGTCGCCCGGAAGACCAGCGAGGCGCTGTCCTCGATCGTAGCCCCGTCGTTCAGCTGTTCCCCGTCCGCCTCGAAAGCATAGCCCGGGAGCCCGTTTACCGGAACCGTGACTCCCTTTGAAGCTTCTCCCCATCGGTCTACGGTGCGAATGAAGATATCGTAGCGCCCTGCGGATACGCCCGTGAACGCCGCCTTTTGTACGCCCCGGCCGACCTCGAGCGTGCTGCCCACAGGTTGGCCTTCCTGCAGCAGTGTCAGCTGCACTTTATTTCCGTCCATGTCATAGGGACCATCCCAATATAGCGTCAGGGTGCCGTCCCCCCTGACGACCTGTACATTCTCGACCTCGCCGGGCGGGATACCGTCGTTCACCGGCTCCTTGGGCGGATCCGTCTGATCGAGGACGGTTGGATCGCCGAACGTGAACTTGTCGAGATTGAACAGATAATCGCTTCCTTTGAAAAGCAGGTAGACGATATGCTTCCCCGTCACCTCTGCGGTCAGCGGGCCCTGGAACTGCTTGAAGCTCTGCCAGCCGCCGGTGCCCGTCACGGGGACCGAGGCGATGACCGGCCCGTTCATGCCGTCCAGCCGCGCTTCGATCGTGCCCCCGCTCGTGTCGCTGGCCGCCCGGACTGTCAGCGTCTTCGGACTTGCCGTGCCGAAGTCGATATAGTTGTAGATCGCGTACGGATTGTTCGGGCCGTATATGCCGGCGAGATAGGTAGCGCCTCCGCCGTTCTCCCGTCCGAAGCCCGAGCCGCCCGTGCTGCTCTCCGCTTCGATCTTCCCGCCGGCTGCGATCGCTTTACCCTTTATTGAAGAAAAGGTAAACCAGTCCAGGTTGCACGGATAATCGCTGCCGTTCTTGCCGCGGAAGACGAGATAAACGTCATGCTTGCCGACAGCCTTCGTATCGTCGATGGTAGCGGTCAGGTCGACCCACTTGTTCCAGTCGCCCAGCGCAGGCACTTCGATCGTGCCGGCGAGCGGACCGTTCAAACCGTCCAAGTGGATCTCTATCGTTCCGCCCTGCGCGCCGCTCGAGACATGCGCGCTCACGCCCGCGGCCCCCGAGCCGAAGTCCATACCCTTGTAAGCCGCATACGCATTGTTATGGATGGCGTCCAGGTACCCGCTTCCGGCATTCCGGGACAGGCCGTCGGCCTGGTCATAGCTTCCCGCCTTCAGCTTGGCGTAGGCGTCCGTCTTGGTCGGATCTGACGAGGTGAACGTAAACCAGTTCAAATTAAATAAGTATTGATCGTTCACCTTCGAGAATACGAGATACACGTCGTGCTTGCCGGTAATCGTCACCTGCCGGCCCTGATCGTCCTTCAATAGGCCCACGGCATCCACAAAGTTGTTCCAGCTTCCGGTACCCTCTACGCGGATCGTGCCGGCCTTCGGTCCGTCAAGCGAATCCAGATGCACCTCGATCAGGCCGCCGCCGGTCCCGCTGGACGCCCGGGCGATCATGCCGATCGCACCTGTACTGCCGAAGTCGACGTTCTTGTATGCGGCGTATTGTCCCGGCTGGATGCCGCCAAGCTGAAGCGTGCCTTCCGGCGAGCCCTCCATAATGAAGCCCGCGCCGATATTGTAGCGTTCTGCCTCGTTCCTGGCGTAGGCGTCCTTTGTCACGTATTGGGGTTCAGCTTCCTGCGGCCGGATCGAATAGAGCGCCTCCACGGCAGCTGCGGAGGACCACGCCTTATACGTGCCGGACAGCAGCTGTCCCGCCCAGTTGCCGTCGACGAGTCCGTTCGCGTTCCGGTTACTCCACGCGGTGACCGCATTTCGGGCGGCCCAGGCGTCGAACCCTGCGCTAAACTCCGCGTACTTGCCTCCGGTCTCGGCGAGCGCCTGCTGCAGGAAGCCTAGGTTGCGAAGAAGTATCGTCTTGCCGCCCTCCAGGTCATGATTCGGACCTTCGTAATTCAGCAGGCCGCTCGCATCGACGAGTTTCGTCATCGTAAAGGATGCGGCCTTAACCGCGTCGTCCAAATATACGGCGCTGCCCGTCGCCTGATACAGCTTTACCGCCGCACCGATAAACGTCCCCTGGTTGTAATGCGTGGCGTCCGGTATCGGTCCGTTAGCCGTCTCGATCCGGTCGAACACTTTCCCGTTGCCGTCGGTCAGCATCGTCTTGCTCCAGCGGAAGATCCGGACGGCTGCATCCAGATAATGCGTATCCTTCGTGATATTGTACAGATACATCGCGGCCTCCGCCGCGGGGAAGTTAATGCAGGCGTTTTTCGTGGAATGCTCGCTGTTCAGCCACCAGATGCCGCCGCCTGCGAACGTGTCGTCCCACTGCGTGTCGTAGACGAAGTCGAAGTGACGCTTCGCCTGCGCCAGATAGTTCGAGTCGCCCGTGATTTGGTACGCACGAGCAGACGCCATCGCCCACCACATGATGTCGTCGTTAAACGGGTTGTTGGTCCAGTCGGCGCCGTACTGGGCGACGATGCCTTGATACACGTCATCGATCTGGGTGCGCAGCTGCGCCTTGAGTGCCGAATCGGACGTATGCTGATAGGCGTCCATCACGAGCTCCCACAGCTCTGCCTCGATCCAGAAGTCCATGTGATTGTCACGGTTCGTCGTCTTCCAGAACATCTTGGCGCCGCCGTCCCAGAAGGTGGAATTCCATGCCTTAAACGCCGCATCGGCGTCCGCCGGCGCGTAGGTCGCAGCACCGGCCGCTCCTCCCCCGGCGAACAGCGACCCGAACGTCAGCGACAGTGCCAACGGCACGGCGAGCAGCCGGCCGAACCCGTTTTTCCCCAAGCTCATCAAATGTCCTCCCCGCATTTGGAATGATGCCGGCCCGCAAGCCTCCTTGCGAGCCGGCCGAATCGCAGCCAATCACCTTCCCGTTCAGCCCGCCGTGATTACCTTGTTGATCTTATCCGCCATGCTGTTCAGATCGTCGACCTTCGCCTTGCCCATCAGCACGTTTTTCCACGTTGCATCGATGAACGGATTGGCCTTGCCCGCCCACGACGTCAGGAAGCGGACCGGCTGGGTGCTCTCCGACTTCAGAATGTGGTCGATCGCCTCGCCGACCTCGGGGTGCCCCGCCGTCTTCAGCGCCTCGAAGTATTTGGCGGCGGACGCCTGGTAAGCGGCCGGCGCGACCGGCGTTTGCGGCAGCACTTCCTCGTACATCTTGGAGTCCAGATACTTGAGCACCTTCCAGACCGCATCGGGATTCTTAACCGAAGCCGGGCTGCACCATCCAACGGCGTCATAAATCTCGGATTGGGTGTTCACGACAGGCATCGGGACCACGCCCCACTGCAGGTCCTTCGGAGCCGTACGGATCAGGTCGTCCGCCACCCACTGCCCCTGCAGCGTCATCGGCACCTTGCCTTCCTTAAAGGAGCTCATCACATTGGACAGATTGTAGGTGGGCGGGGTCATGTAGCCCTTCGCAATGACGTCTTTGTACCGCTCGACGCCTTCGAGGAACTGCGGACTGATCTGCACCTTCGTCGGGTTCACTATGGAGTCGGCGAACGGCGCGCCTCCCGCGGACACCGAATACAGCGACATGTAGAACGGATCGAGCGGCGCATAATAGCCGAACTGCTGGCCCCCGCCCTTCTTCGTCGTCAGCTTCTCCATCGCCGCGAAGAAGTCGTCGTACGTCCAGCCAATCTTCGGCTCCGTCAGTCCCGCGTCTGTGAACGCTTTTTTATTGTAGAAAATGCTGTACGTATTCAGCAGACCCGGCAGTCCGACCAGCTTGCCGTCCAGCTTCCAGCTGTCCGTCACGCCCGGATAAAAACCGTTCATAAAATCCTGGTCCTTCGCGGCATAGTCGGTCCAATCGTAGAGCAGGCCCTTGGTGCCGTTGTCGATGACCATGTCGTTGCCGGTCATGAAGATGTCCGGCGCCTTCTTGGCGGCGATCATGCTGTTGATCTTCACGCCATAGTTGTCGATCGGGGTCGGGATCAGCTTCACCTTGATGCCGGGATTATCCGCCTCGAACTGCTTCATCGAAGCCATAATCTTGTTGTTCATCTCCGCGGATTCCCACGTGATCATCGTCACTTCCACCGTGTCCTTTGAGGATGGCTCCGCCTGTGGGCTTGCGGTCGTGGTCGACGTTGCGGATGCGCTCCCGCTTGCGCTGGGCGAGGCGTCGGTTGTTCCCGATGCCGCGCCGTTCCCGTTATTGCCTCCGCAGCCTGCCAGCAGACCCGCCGTCAGAGCTAGTGCCGCCATTCCCGACGTCCATTTTTCAGCCGATTTGATCATGGTTTGACCTCCCGAATTTTATGGATGATTGCGTACAACCAATGGCATGCCGCAAACCGCCGGCTCACTTCAAAGAAGAGGCGTTCATGGAGCCGAGGCCCTGCATAAAGTACTTCTGACCGAAGAAAAAGAGGAGCAGCATCGGCAAAATATAGATCAAATCCGCGGCCATAAACAGATTCCAGGCCGTCGAATATGTGCCTTTGTAGGAGGCCATTGCAAGCGAGAGTGTCCATTTCTCCGGGCTGATGATGTAGATCAGCGGTTCGAGGTACTGATTCCAGGATCCCTGGAATGCGAAGATCACCATCGTAACGATTACCGGCGCAGTCATCGGCGCGAGCACCCGGACCAGCACCGTCCAATCGGACGCGCCGTCGATCTTCGCCGCTTCGTCGAACGAGACGGAGATCGTCTTCAGGTATTGAACGAACAGGAAGGAGAATGTGGCGTTGCCGAAGAAGGCCGGAACGATGATCGGCAGCCAGGTATCGTACCAGCCGAGGCCGGTGTACAGATGATAGAGCGGGATCATCCCGACGAAGCCGGGGAGCATCAGGCTGCCGACGAATAGCGAGAACCAGAGCTTGCGGCCAGGGAAGCTTAGCCTGCCGAGACCGTAGCCCACGAGCACCGAGCTGATCACCTGGCCTGCCGTGCAGAGGACCGCGATGAACAGCGAGTTGCCGAAGGTCCGCCAGAAGTGGATCTCCCGCGTACCCGTCACGAAGTTCGACCACTGCATCTCCTTCGGAATCCATTCCGGCGGGATGGCGAATACTTCGTTGTTGCTCTTGAGCGCGATCGTGACCATCCAGAGCAAGGGGAACAGCATGCCGACCGCGCCGATGGACAAGATGACGTAGCGTACGACGTCCCAGCCGGAGAGCCTCGCGTTGCGGTGTTTCTTAGAGGCTGCGCCTTGCTGGGCGGACGTCCGAACGGACGCGTCGTGCCTAATCATCGTCATGATGCTTCACCTCTTCCTACCGCGAATTGTCGCTCTCGTAATAGACCAGCCGGTTCGAGTACCGGTACGTGATGGCCGTGAACACCATGATAATGACGAACAGCACCCAGACCTCCGAGATCGCGTAGCCGAACATCGTGTTGTTGAAGGCATCGTTGTAAATTTTGAAGTTGAGAAGCGAAGTGGCGAAGTTCGGTCCGCCCCCCGTCAGCACCTGCACCTGGTTGAATGCCTGGAAGGCGCCGATAATGCCAACGATGAGCTGCAAGAAGAGGATCGGCGTAATCATCGGGATCGTGATGTTCAATGTTGTGCGCCATTTGGCGGCTCCATCGACTTCGGCGGCTTCGTAGAGATCCTTCGGAACCGACTGCAGTCCGCTGAGGAAGATGATCATGCCGGAGCCGACCTGCCACAGACCGATGATGACGAGGGATGGAAGCGCTGTCGTTTCTCCGGTCAGCCAGGTCCCTTCCGGCAGTCCCAGCGCGCGCAGCAGCGAATTGGCCAGCCCGTACTGCGGCTCGTAAATGAACAGCCAGAGCGTTAGCGCGGCAATCGAAGGCACGATCGTCGGCAAATAGTAGATCGTACGGAACCACTTGATGCCCGGAAGCCCCTTGTTGAGCAGCATCGCGAGCGCGAGGCCGAGGATCAGTGACGACGGCACGCTCATCAGGACGAAGTAGAAGGTGGCCCGAATGGAAGGCCAGAAGGCCGGATCGACGGTAAACAGATACTTGAAGTTGGCGAAGCCGACGAAGCGCGGTTTGTCGTAGCCTCCCCATTCGGTCAGTGCATAGTAGAGAGAGGAAAGCATCGGATAGGCGACAAATACGCTGAAGCCGATAATGGAGGGCAGAATGAACAGGTAGCCGTTGCGCCATTCTCGAAGCTTGCGTTTCTTCCCCATCGTTAATCCCTCCGGACCCGAATGCCGCAATAATCCATCGCCAGTTCGCAGAACATCATGTTCGCCCAGGAAAACCAAGGTCTCGAGTACGCCGACGAATCGTCAGCCAGGAAGCCTTCGTGCATCAAACCGGTGCCGGCGTCCGTGTCCGCCATCAGGTTCAGCAGGCGCAGCTTCTCATCCGGATCCTGGTCGGTCAGTCCTTGCATGGCCAGGGCGATGTGCCAGATATACCGGTCCGGCGTGTGGGGGCTGCCGATGCCGCTGGCTGCCCGGCCGCTGAAGTAATACGGATTGCCTTCGCTCAGCACAAAGCGGCGCGTATTGCGATAGGTCTCGTCGTCGGCATCGGCGTAGCCCAGGTACGGAATCGACAACAGGCTGGGAACGTTCGCGTCGTCCATCAGCACGTGATTGCCTTTGCCGTCCGTCTCGTAAGCGTACATGCGGCCGAATTCGGGATGCTCGACGACGCCGTACGTCTCGATGCCCGCCCGGATCTCCTCGGCCAGCTGTACAGCTTCCTGCGCCAGTTCGTCGTCGTTCCAGACGGCGACGGCGATCTCGGCCGCGTAGTCGAGCACGACGGACGCAAACATATTGGACGGAATCAGGTAGCCGTATAGACAGGCATCGTCGCTTGGTCGGAATCCCGACCAGGTCATTCCCGTATACGTGACAGAAGCGCCCTTGCCTTCGTGCGGCAGCGTGTCGCTGGGCGCGCAGTCCATACGTTCGAACGTATACGGTGAAGCGGCCTCGTGATGCTGCTCAACCCGCCAGGTGTCGAGCACGACCCGCACCGCGTTGCGGAAGGTCTGGTCGAACTGCGTCGTACGGCCCGTATTCTTCCACAGCAGATAGGCAAGCTGGATCGGGTAGCATAGCGAGTCGATCTCGTATTTGCGCTCCCACAGCCAGGGGTTCATCTTGGTCGCGTCGTTCTGATGCCCCTGCCCGTTCGGCCCCTCGTTGAAGGCGTTCGCGTACGGGTCCAGCAAAATGAATGCCGCCTGACGGCGGACAAGCCCTTCGATCAGATCGGCTAGTTCTTCGTCCTCGCCGGCCGGCACGAGAAACGGCCGCAGCTGGGCGGCGGAATCCCGCAGCCACATGGCTGGGATGTCGCCGGTGATCACAAACGTCGTCCGGTCCGGCTGCCTTTTGACCGTCGTGCCGAGCGTATTCTCGATCATGTTCCGAAACATCTCCGCCAGCCTCGGATGCCCGGCAGTGCCCTTAGCTACGCGTTCGATCAATTCGCGCAGCGCGGCGGTATCATTCGCCGTACTCATTGCAGGCTCACTCCTCCCTCATTTCCGGGTTATGCCGCTTATCTTCCTTCTTGGAAGGTGAAGCGCTTTCTTTCCTCCCTAATATAATATCATATTATTTGAATGTCAATATATTATTTAGTCCACATCTAGTATGCCATTATGATATTTAATTCGACAAAAAGGCCTGCCGAGAGGTTCGGCAGACCTATCTTATCGAGCCTGTTCGGCCCATACATCTACGCACATTGGACGGCGGCCTCTCGGATCAGCTCGTCTTCGCCCGCCGCGGCGCGGCGGGTGCTGGTGCAGTCGAGTCGCCCGGCACTAGGACCGCTTCCAGCTTGTTGCGGTTGGGAGCCGCAAGGCCCTCCATCAGTTCCAGCACATGCACGAACGCCTGGCGCCCCATCTCCTCCTGCTGCTGCCGAAGGTGGGTAAACGGGAATGCACCCCCTACCTCCGGGCAGTCGAAGCATAAGATCGACAGATCCTTCGGCACCGCCAATCCCAGCTGAGCTGCCGCCTCCCTTGCGAGCAGCGCGATGTTGTATTCGATCGCGAACACAGCCGTGATATGCGGAATGCGCTGCAAATGCTGCTTCAGCTTCAGAATATCCTTCGCCCGGTTCTCCTCGTTGAAGGCGTTCGGGAGCGTCGACGTTATGTCCTCGATCCACAGATCCCGATCGATGGGAATTCCCTTCTCCGCATGAGCTTCGACGAAGCCTTCGATCCGGTCCTCCACCGCCGTCGTATCCTGCGGAGGAGGCGTTAGCAGGGCGATATGCCGGTGTCCGAGCTCGAACAGATAGTCGGTGCCTCGCTTCGCGCCGGCCACATTGTCCGTGCTGATGGAGCCTGCAGAAATGCCCTTCAAATGCCGGTCCACCAGCACGAACGGGAAGCCGTGGATCACGAGCTTCAGAATCTGCGCGTTGAAGTACTCGCCCTGAGCCGGCAAAATGATAAGCCCGCCCGCCCCGATCTCGAGCATTCCTTTGATCGCTTCCTCTTCAAGAGCGGGGTTGCCGAACGTCCGCCTCACGACAAGATAACAATCGTTCCGGCGGGACGCCTCCTCCATGCCGTATATTAGGCCGGTGCCGTAGCTGTCCGCGAAGTCGGTAATGACGAGCCCGATCAGCGGTTTCCCTGCCGCTTTGGCGGCCCCCGTCTCCGCCCGCACGCCGCCTTGCGGGACGACGGCCGCCTGCTCCTTCGGATCGGCCACGAACGAGCCCCGTCCCGGCCTTCGCACTATGACGCCCTCCGCGGACAGCAGCTCCAGCGCCTTTTTGCTTGTAATCCGGCTCACGCCGTATTCGTCAGCCAGCTCTTTCTCCGAAGGAACGCGGTCCCCGATGCGATACTTCCCATTCTTAATATCCTCGCGCAGTATGGATAATATGTGCTCGTACATCGGGCTGGACATAATCAGACTCCCTTCCAAACAGAAACCATTGCCGATTTATTTATATAATAATATATCATGATATACATCTAAAGCAAGCTTATGATTAGAGCAGCACGGCTGCCGTTGTGTCCTGCTGGTCTTAATGATTCAACGGAGTTCCCGAATTGTATCATCCACTCATACCTTGGAACCATCCAATTTCCTTATCCCATTTCCGTGGTCTCAGCCCTGTCTGCCCCGCCGCATCTGTCTAGGCCTGTAAAGCTTCCGCTTCTGCCGATAGCTTGGCTATCACCGCGTTGCGTGCATCGTCCGTGAAATGGAGAACACCTTTCTCCTGGATAATCAGGCCATCCCTGATTCGGGCATCCAGCCAATCGCTGACGAAGCCGGGAGCGTATCCTCCTTGACCGAATTCGCCGCCGAAAGCGATCATTTTATTATAGGCATCCAGATACTGTTGTCTATTGGTGGCCGGGTAAGCATTGGTGTACAGCCAGAACTGCACATCGTACATAAGATGAGACAACTCATCCGCATGGAAGGAGAAGCAACCCTTCTCCCGGACGATCCGGGCACAGACGCTGCGTATGTTGGACTCCAGACCGTCTGCCTCGGAGATCTTGCCGCAGAGCTCCGCAAGCAGTGGAGAAAATGTTCCTTCTGTCACCTTACGCAGATCGTTTTCCAAATCCTCTTCCGAAGTGTCGAAATGTTCTTCATTCACCAAACCGCGGATGAATGTCTCGAAATCCGGAGCCAAGAATGTAATCTCGTAATCATCTTCCTGATCGACATGGATGACCTCTGGTTCGCCGTCTCTCCCGCAGTAACGGTAATCCAGCATCACGACATCATGTCCGGCCGAAGGGCAGTCACAGATGACTATGCCGATATCCGGATAGCCCCATTCTTCCATCATGAAACGGCTGCCGAGATCACCGCAGAGTGAGCTACTTTTGTCGCGTCCAATACCCGAAATTCCTGTAATCGCAATATGATCTTCGGCCCAAGAGGTAGCTTCATCTGTCGGAAAGCAGGTATTACGGGGAATGCCTCCGTTCTGATGCTTCATTAGAGTGATATAGGATGCCGGCAGCTTGTAACCGAGCTCTTCTTCTACAGAAGCAATCAGCTCATCCGTAGGCGGATCGGAGATATATTGCTCTCTGGCATAGGCACTGTCTTCCCAGAAACTGTCGAGATCCATCCCTTCCAAAGGGAGCGCCCCCGGGTCTTTCCGCTCCTTGCCGAGTTTGCGCCGGGCCTCAGCTTTTTGCTGTTCCTGCCATCTTCTAAGGCTCGATTCCAGAAAATGGGCCGAGCGATCATCGTCAGGATCCAGCTCGATTGCGGTGCTAAACATACCGGCAGCTTCCTCATACCGCTTCATATAGTAGTAAGCATAGCCTGTACGAAAATACCACACCGGATCTTGTTTTCCCTGCTCAGCAATGATAGCAAACTGTTCAAGTGCTTTTTCATACAAACCGAGATTATTGTAAGCCCGGCCGAGTAAGCTGATAATGTCATAATCCCTGTCAGCTGGAGGAACCTTCAGCAGCATGTCTACGATTTGCTGGTGTTCGTTATTCTCATGCCACTGCTTTATCAGTGTTATAAGCTCTTGATTCATTCTTACCAACCAGCCTTCCGAATAAAGATGAATTTTCACTATTTTACCAGAGAGCGGGCTATAAACGGAATGTTTACCATCATGACATCAAGAAAATCTGTCGCATTTCGATATCTTGGTATTACATTCGCAAATGAGTACAAATGGCCATCGGCAAGGTTATACTGTGTCCGGAGGTGACCAAAATGAAGGAAATGAATAGAGGTGCGTTACTTCATGTCTAACACGCTTGCGGATCGAATATCCGCATTAGATTGGGGAGCCTTGCATCAGATGCTGGACGACCAAGGATTTGCCTCACTTCCAGTTTTGCTGAGCGGCGAAGAATGTCGGGAAATCATAGCCACCTATGAAGAAATCGAGCGATTCCGGTCTACGATTCAGATGGCCAGATACCGGTTTGGCATCGGGGAGTATAAATATTACCAAACACCTTTACCGGCTCTCATCCAGCAGCTCCGTTCCGGACTTTATCCGGAACTTGCGATAGGCGCGAATCGCTGGCTGGAAAAGATAGGACGTGCTCCACTTTACCCGGCTTCACTCCCTGAATTCCTTGAACAGTGTCACCGGGAAGGGCAATCGCGTCCCACCCCGTTGATCCTTAAATACGAAGCCGGGGGATACAACTGCTTGCATCAGGATCTGTACGGCGAGATCTTCTTTCCTTTTCAAGTCGTGATCGTCTTAACTCAAAGCGGGCTCGATTATACGGGGGGCGAGTTTCTTCTAGTAGAGCAGCGGCCGAGGGCACAAAGCAGAGGATATTCAATCTCTCTTGAGCAAGGTGCCGCACTTATTTTCCCAACGCATGATCGCCCGGTGCAAGGATCGCGAGGATATTATAAAGCCACGCTGCGTCATGGCGTCAGTACGATCCTTTCAGGAACAAGGTATAGTCTGGGTATTATTTTCCATGACGCAACTTAAAGCAAAGAGAGGTATTGGGAGATGAAAAATAATGCGTGGAAAATTTATTTACTTGCGCTTGGAGGCTTTCTTGCCGGGACATCCGAGTTTGTTATTGCTGGCATTCTCGATGTAATCGCGAACGATTTAAATATCACGTTGTCCGCCGCAGGACAACTCGTTACCGTTTTCTCGCTTGTTTTTGCATTAGGCACCCCCTTGCTTATTGCAGCTACCTCGCGAATCGAGCGGAAAACCTTACTCATAGTAACACTTTTGATCTTTGCTTTCGGTAACTTCCTGCCCGTCTTCAGCCAAGGTGTCTGGGGACTTTTGGCGTCGCGCGTCATCCTGGCCGTATGTTCCGGCGTTTTTACGGTGGCCGCCTTAACGCTCGCAGCTCACTTATCGCCCCCGGAAAGAAGAGGCGGCGCCATTGCCACCATCATTATGGGGTTCAGTTCATCGCTCGTGATCGGCGTTCCGCTGGGAAGAGTATTTGCGAATCTTTTCGATTGGCACGATTTGTTTGTCTGCATCGGTATAGGCGGCATTCTGATTTTGCTTGGAATCTCCAAATGGATTCCCAAATTGGATGGACAGGAAGCCGTGCCGATAAGTACCCAATTATCCGTATTGAAAGATCGAAGAGTTAGCAGCGCTCTGATGGTCACGTTTTTTTGGATTATGGGGTATTCGATCGTTTATACGTATATATCCCCGTATCTACTGACACATGAACATATAGCCCCATCTTGGGTTAGCTCCGGGTTATTCGCATTTGGAGTCTTCAGTTTGATTGGCTCTCGATTAGGGGGGTACGGAGCCGATAAATGGGGAGTTCCGACCACGCTGATTACGAGTCTTTTGCTCCATGTTCTCGTTTTGGTGCTCTTTGCTTTTCTGCAGCCGCCACTTGCCATCGTATTGACGATCATGATGCTGTGGTCCGCCTCTGCTTGGGCAACGGCTCCCGTGCAGCAGTTCCGCCTGATCACCTTGTCTCCCGGAAGTTCAGACATTGTACTTAGCCTCAACACCTCCATTTTACAGGCCGGCATGGCTGCCGGAGCCGCTGTTGGAGGGGCGATCGTGAATGGTTTATCCGTGATTTTTATCGGTTGGGCCGGTGCATTTAGTGTACTTATTGCTTGCCTGACTGCGCTTTATTCGCTAAAAATAGGGGTCAAATCCAAACCGCACACCGTATACAACGCTACGGAATAACGCGCACTTTGGGCGGGTTGGTCTCCAGTTAACTCCTTGAGCCCATCTATGCACCTATTGAACTGTTCCGCCTCCAATGGTCGTTAGCCACCCAACACTCCGGTTGTGATTCCGCCTGCACGTTCGTAACTCACGACAATAACGCCATTCGAGGCCACTTTACTTTCCGTCACCTTGAAAGCCGCCGGGATCGTGCCGTCAGCGAACAGCCGCTTTCCGCTGCCCAACGTTACAGGATATATCATCAACCAGAACGCATCGACCAAATCATGCTTGATCAGCGTCTGAATGAGATTACCGCTTCCCCAAACGTGCAATTCCGGCCCCTGTTGCTGCTTGATTTGAGTGATTTTTTCCGCAATATCTCCACTTAAAATCACGGACGGCTGCCATTCGCCGGATGTCATGGTGTTCGAGGCGACGTACTTGATTGCCTTGTTAGCCCCCGGCCATACGTCCGCATTTTGCGGCCAATACGGCGCCCAAATTTCATAGGTTTTGCGCCCTAACAACAGATCGAACGGCATGTTCATCTGCTTTCTCAGGAGCGTTCCGACGGCCTCGTTCGTATATGGCGCTGACCACCCGCCGTATGCAAAGCCGCCGCTGTTATCTTCGTCTGGCCTACCTGGGGCTTGGATGACACCATCAAGGGATACATGCTCATGCACAACAATTCTTCTCATATTAAACGCCTCCTATATTGGGACTTCGTATTTTATCCTCGTTTATTTAGACGAAATTAGATTGCAATCTTCATCGGCCTTTATTAATGTTCTATAATGAGATTGCCAAAGCGTTGGATGAATATGGTAAGTGAGCTCGATAAGGAGAGATCATGATGGAGAAAAACAAATTACTAAGAATGGACAATGTCGGCATCGTAGTAGAATCACTTGATGACGCAATCTCTTTCTTCAAGGAGATTGGCTTGAAGCTCGAAGGGCGAGCTACCATCGAAGGTGAATGGGCTGGACGCGTAACCGGCCTAGGTACACAGTGCGTGGAAATTGCTATGATGATTACCCCGGATGGCCACAGCCGACTTGAACTTTCGCGTTTTCTCACCCCATCACCTATCTCGGATCACCGCACCGCTCCGGTTAATTCCCTTGGCTATCTACGCGTTATGTTTACCGTTGAAGACATTGACGAATTGGTATCTAGACTTGTTAAGCACGGCGCTGAGCTTGTTGGTGAAGTGGTTCAGTACGAGAATTCGTATAAGCTTTGCTACATTCGTAGTAAAGATGGACTTCTTATCGGATTGGCGGAACAACTCGGTAAGAAGTAAGTAATATTTATAGAAAGATCTTCAGCAAATAAGACGGTTCGAAGCATACGAAGCCGCCTCATCAACGAGGCGGCTTTTTTTCCATAAAGATTAACATTAGCAACCACGTCTAATATTCTAATCCCATACCTTCGTCAAATCCGAGCATAATGTTCATATTCTGAATAGCTGCACCCGAGGCACCCTTCCCTAAATTATCAAATCTTGAAACAAGCAATATCTGATCGTCATGACCAAAAATAAATCTTGGAAAGAGAGGAATACTAACGGCATCACCCTGATAATAATTGCCGACGATCGGAGTGAAAAGTGGAGCAAAGTTTAAACCGGAGTAAAGTTGCATTTCTGGGAGGTGTTTATGATTCAGATCAAGCGCATAAGGTCTTGGTGCGAAAAGCTGTTCTTGATTTGAATTTTGATATTGGGATATAAGCTTCTTGCCTCCACCGCTATATCCCGTAAGCGCATAACAAGACATAGGATAATCCCTCGGGATTATTCCCTCCTGTATCAGCGGATTTATAGCCAAAATAAATCCTGTCGCATGACATCCTGGGACAGCTACACGAGACGAGCCTTTGATTTTACTTCTTTGATTTTTATGTAATTCCGGCAATCCGTATGTCCAATCCGGGTCGGTCCTGAATGCCGTACTTGCATCAATGATTTTGGTCTTATGATTACTTGCCATCGATACGGCTTCCCTTGAAGCAGCGTCCGGAAGGCAAAGAAATACAATATCGGCTTCATTTATTAAAGCTTTGCGCGCTTCATAATCCTTACGCTTTTCCGAATCGATTTTGAGCACTTCAATGTTAGCGATCTTGGATAACTCATCATGAATTTTTAGACCGGTTGTACCTGCCTGACCGTCCACAAATATTTTATACACTTTACCACTTCCCGCCAATTGTTTATGCATAATAATACATTGTATTGCATTTAAATTCAATTAGACGAACTATAAATACCAATAAACCTTAACATCCGGATACCAGTACGAGCTCTCGCAACCGCTTTTTATCTACTTTATCTACAGCTGTGCGGGGCAAAGCCTCCAGAATGAACAGTTGAGTCGGCCATTTGAATCGGGCGAGATGCGGCTCACAAAACGCCCGCAACCGCTTCAGGTCCAAACTGCCGCCGTCCTTAAGCACGATGCAAGCGACGAGCGCCTCGCCTTCGTCGAGTAACGGAACGCCGACAACGGCCACGTCTCTAACCGCTTCATGGCGTGCGATGACCTGCTCAACCTCGGCACAGAACACATTGGAGCCGCCGACGATCACCATATCTTTGAGGCGATCCAACACATAAAGGTAGCCTTCAGCATCCAAGTAACCGACATCCCCTGTTCGGATCCAGCCTTCTGTCATCGTCTCGCTAGACGCTTCCAATTGGCGCCAATACCCGAGCATGGTTTGAGCACCTCGAACGACGATTTCACCGACCTCGCCCGTCGCCGCTCGACGTCCGTCCGTACCTAATATCCGAACTTCGAAGGCTTGCTCGCCTTGGGCAGTGAGGTCATCGGGGCGGCCTACTGACTGAAGGAGAACAGGGGCGCTTAAATGCTGGGCGGGAAAAAGGCGACTAATAGACATGCCGCATTCAGCTTGCGAATAGTTGTTGACGATCAAGGCTCCGGGGAATTGCAATACCGCATTCCGGAGTGTATCTGGAGAAATAACTGACCCGCCGCAGCCTATCACCTTTAAACTCTCCAACCTCGTACCGGAGGCGGATGCCTCACGGGTAAGATCTCGAAGCAGTTGGCCCACCGTACTTAGTTGCGTAATCCGATCCCGTTCTACAGCCTCTATGATCCGGTGAACGTCTGTGGGATACGTATCCAGAAATACAAGACAGCCTCCGGCCGCCATAGTCGCCCATAGTTGGAACTGGCCAACCAGATGCGATAGGTTGAGTACGAGCACACGACGTCCAAGATCATAACCGAAGCCTGCCGAGGGCGAAAGCTGATTCCAAGCAGCCATGCCCCCATGCGAGTGCATGACTCCTTTTGGCCGACCGGTGGTCCCACCCGTATAGATCAAGACCGCCGTATCGTTGGCGCTTCGATTGAAATTCGGAGGGGATGCGTATTCCTGATGTAAAAGAACGTCTAACGATTTAGAATGCGAGTTCCCTTCGTCCGTTGTAAACCGTTTGGGATTATACGGAAGAAGCTTTACCGCGGCAGTGACAGTTTTGGCATGACGGCCGTCATGAATGACCATGAGCGGTTCAGCATCTTCGAATATAGCTGCGAGTTCAGATATGGTTAGCAAAGGGGATGGTACAAGCGGTATGGCTCCGATGCCAATTGCTGCGTAGAACGCTACGACGAGTTTGGGATCTGGATCCCCGAAAAGGGCGAAGCGATCACCAGGCCTGAGACCCTCGGCGTAAAGAGCGTAACTTAGCCGCTCAGCGGCGCTGTGAAGCTCCTCATAACTTATCGTTCGGCCGTGACGCAGAAGCGCTGTTGCCTCAGGATATAGACTTGCTGCAAGTGGCAAGCGTTCGGGTAGTAGCATGTTCTCCCTCCCCGTATCCAACTTAATTAAACGCGTAAGAAAACTCGGAATAATCAAACTGTATCACATATATGGAAGGAGAAGGTATCATAATTCCTTTTTAAAGTCATAAATCCAGCTGATAAATCACTATTGAAAGGGAGCCGCCTATGCCTTGACTCTCTTTGAAGGCAGCGGATTGCCACCACATCGCCCGACCAATAAGAAAAAGCTGCCCTTCAACAAGCGCGCAGGGCAGCCGAGCAGCATCTATGCCGTTTTAAAGAATTGGCCCGAACCACCTGCGCGCCGGGTCACTTCATTTTACTCGCCGATAAATTCATTGCTATCCGCAGTCGGATCAAAGCAAGCCTTTCTCTTTCAAGTTCAGATAGCTGACCGTCGCCGTCTCGATGCCTGTGAGATGGCGGAGCTGGTCCTGCTCGACCGTCATCCATTCGACGCCTATTTCCCGGGCCGCTTCGATGGATGCCTGAATGTTCACGATGCCGGTGCCCACCGCCGTCCATTTGCCGATCTCAGGGGCGTAGACGTCTTTCAAATGAATCGCCGGTACGCGGCCCGCCATTTTGCGAAGGATATGGGCGGGATCGGCACCGCCGAGCGTAATCCAGGCGACATCCAGCCGGAAATAGAGATGCTGGGGATCCGTATGCTCCGCCAGAATATCCAGCGAGTAGACGCCGTTGAAGGTTCGCTGAAACTCGTGCGCATGATTATGATAGCAAAACCTTAAGCCTTCGGCCTTCAAACGGGCGCCCGCCGCATTGTACAGTTCGGCATCGGCCAGCAGCTGCTCCCTGGTATCCACGACGTCCCACCAGAATGTAACATCCCGCGTTTGCAGCGCTTGCGCCTCTCGAATGACTTGATCGAGCGCATCGGGGTCGCGCAGCTGCTCCTTGTTCACGCTGTGCGTCGCAACTTGGAGCCCCAATGCATGGAACCGCGCTACGTTGGCTTTGACGTCCCCTTGGAGGAGCTCGCTCGCGCCCTCGATCCCTTCGTACCCGATCTCGGCTACGCGCTGCATGGTGCCCCAGAAATCCGACTTCGCTTCTTCGTGAACGATGCCGATTAATCCAAGCTTGGGTCTCGTCATCCTCTTGTTCACGCTCCTTGTTGGCAGAATACGCCATTCTCAAGCATGGCGATAAACGGGCTGTCAGTCACGCCGACAAGCGGCAGCTCCACGCGCGCATGTAGACGCACGGATTGATAAAAGGCAAAAATGATTTCCGAAGCGCGAAGCGCCTTCAGATAAGACACCTCAGGTTCTTCTCCCGTCTCCAGGCAGTCGATCGCATGCCGGACATAGCCCTTCATCTGATCGGACGTCGAGCTTAGCTCCATCTCAGGCTTCCATGAAGGATCCGCGTAGCTGATTCCCCTGACGATTTGCCCGTCCCACATCACTTCGATGAAGCCCTCCGTGCCGAACACGCGAACGCCGGCCCATATCTTCTTCGGTTCCTGCGTCGGTTCCCAGGTCTCGATGGGGCCTGAATAGAGGCTCGCTTGAACGCCGTTCGCAAATTGGATGTGCCCGGTCGCGCCGCACTCAGACGGCACGTTGAACCATTTATAAATTTCGGTCGTATCGACGGCTCCCAGCACCCATGCTGCCGACACTTCATCCATATAGCTGATCGCTTGATCGAAAGTATGGATGCCGCAATCCAGCAGGTTCGGAGGCGAATACAGATCCATCCGGACGATTTCCCCGATTTTTCCTTCCTTGATCAGGCGGCGCACGGTTTGATTGCCCGCGGCAAATCGCCGCTGAAGGGAAAAAGTGAGCTGGCACCCCGTCTCCTCCGCGATTCGTCCCATTTCCAGGCATTCTCCCCAGGTTGCCGACATCGGCTTTTCACACAAGACGGCCTTCACGCCCGCTTCCGCGCAGTCGCGGAATACAGGCAGATGCAGCGGCGTCCACAAGCAGACGATCACGACGTCCGGCTTCTCCTTCACCAGCATCTCCTTGTGGTCCGCGTAAATCGTCGCACCAAATTCAAATTCGTCGTTCAGCCTGTTTGCCGCTTCCGACGACAGATCGGATAATGCGACGACCTCGCACCTGCCGTCGGCCTGCACGCCGATGGCATGCTCATGCGCGCGTCTGCCGCAGCCGATAAAAGCGACTCGATAGGATGCCTCGCTCACTTTCAAAACCCTCCTTTAAAGATGATTGGCGGAAATGGAGAAAGGAGCGATGAACATAGCGGCCTGCTATGAACATCGCTCCTTAACCGATATCCTTCGATTTAATATTAGCCGATCTTATCAAAATTGGCGAGCTGCGCTTCCACTTCCGCGATGACCTTGTCGATGCCGGCTGCTTTCAGCTGCTTTCTGTATTCGGCTACCGCTTCCTTCGGATCCTTGGTCGTCTTGCCGAGCATCAGCTGCATGCCCAGCTGTTGATTGACGTTGGAGATGGAGGCGATTTCCGTCGTCACGTTCTTCGGATCGAAGCTGAAGCCCATGTACGGATCGTTGATGGCGACTTTGTTCCACTCTTCGTACAGACTGTTGCGAATCGGGTTTTCCGTATCCATCGGCAGATTGTACTTGTCGTTCCGCAGGGACCATGCCGCAAAGCCGCCGCCGTCCTTTTTATCGTCAAAGCCGGCAGGCGTCTTCTTCACGCCGTTCTCGATGACGTACTGGCGGCCTTCGATACCGTACTGAATCAGATTGTAGTACTCGGGATCGGTCATGAACTTCTCGATGGCCATCAAGGCTCTTTCCGGATTGGCCGAGTTCGTGCTGATGACGGTAGAGTTTTCTACGCCCAATTTGCGCTTAATCTTGTGATTGGCTTCAGCGAACGTATAGAAGAACGGATCCGATTCCGGTTGCGCTTTCATATCCGTGCCGTATTTGCCGATCCAGTCCTGCGCATGCGTCAGATAACCCGCCGAGTTCGCCGCCCTGAAGTTCGTGCCCGCATCGACCTGCGAGGACAGAATGTCTTTCGGCCAGTATCCTTTGTCCGCCCACTGGCGCATCTTCACGGCCCAATCCTCGAATTCCTGCGTGAAGGCCGGATGGAATACCTTCTTGTAATCTTCCGGGCTCTTCGTTACGAGATTCAGCTCCGTCAGAGAGATGCCTGGCGCGTTGATCCACATATCCGTCGTATCGACGAGCATTTTGTACATGTTAAAGGCGTCGTTCGCATTGCCGTTGATAGGCGGATAGGACTCGTTCGCGAGCACATTGTCCATGTATTTTTCCATGTCGGCGATGCTGCTGATCTTCTCCATGCCGTACTTTTTCAGCAGGTCGGAACGGTAGGCAAAGCCGGTTGGCGTGAATTCGCTGTACAAGGAAGGAACGCCATAGATTTTGCCGTTCACCTTCGCGCCGGCCCATGTTTGCTCCGGAATTTCTGCTTTGAGCTTCGGTGCGACCTTGTCGAGCATATCCGTGATATCTACGAGCGCTCCCTGATTAGCGAGCGAAAAATAGGATACTGCGGCGCCAGGCGATGCATGGGACATATCGAACTTCTCGCCGGAGGCGAACAGCAGCGGATACTTGGTGGCAACGTCCGGCCAGTCGATATATTTAACCTCGATGGTGGCATTAATATCTTTTTTAAGCTTCTCGTTGATCTTGGCCAGGATGTCCTTGTTGGCGACGCCTGCCGAACCCCAGAGATAATAAACCAGCTTCGCTTCTTTGGAGATGTCCACGCCGTTTACGGTCTTGTCGGACGCTGCGGGCGATCCCGATGCTGACGACGATCCGGCTGCCGCCGATCCGGACGACGTATTCTCTTCCTTCGACGACGAACAGCCGGCCAGCAGACTGCCGAGCAACATCACTGACGATAAAATGAGCGGATACTTCATCTTGTTTCCTTTCATTTCATTACCTCCCTTTTTTGGTTGCCTGACTTATAGATTTATAATAGATACCGCTTGGTGTGGCGGTATTTATTAGCCTTTGACCGCACCGATCGTAAGCCCGGATACAAAATAGCGCTGCGCGAAAGGATACAACAGGATGATCGGTCCCGTCGCCAGCACCGCCGTCGCCATCTTGATGGATTGCGAGGGCAGATCCGCCGTATTGATGACCGCGCCTTGATTGATGAGCGCCTGGATGTTCGTCTGGTTGATCATGCGCTGCAAGAAGTATTGAAGCGGATATTTGTCAGGCGACTGAATGTACAGCATGCCGTTATACCATTCGTTCCAAAAACCGAGCGCCGAAAACAGGCCGATCGTCGCCAGCGAGGGGACCGCAAGCGGCATGAAGATTTGCCAATAAATCCGAAAATCGCCCGCGCCGTCAATCGTGGCCGACTCGTACAGAGAGTCGGGAATGGCCTTCATAAAGTTCCGCATCAGGAAGATGGACCACGCGCCGACGACCCCGGGCAAGATCATGGCGAACAAGCTATCCTTGAGATGCAAATATTTGACCATCAGGATATAGCTTGGAATCAAGCCCCCGGCAAAAAGCGTCGTAAAGTAAATCAGGAAAGAGAAGAAATTGCGGTATTTGAAATCCTTCCGATTCAGCACGAAGCCTGCCATCGACATCATGATCAAGCCGCTAACCGTGCCGACTACGGTAATAAAAATCGTAACGCCGTAAGCCTTGTACAGCGCTTGCGAGTTGTTAAGCAGCAGCTCGTAAGCCTTGGCGGAAAAGTGGTTCGGAATCAGCTTGTAGCCTTCGCGAATGATCTCGTCCTCTCTCATGAAGGAGGAGGAGATCATCAGCACGAACGGGAACAGACAAGCCAAGGCAAAGATGGCAAGGCACAAATAACTGATCGCTTTGATGAAAAGACTGCCGGCGTCTTCTTTCCCAACGGTGTTGTTCATCCTTTTCGCTCCTCCCGCTATTAAAATAAGGCGCTGTCCGGTTCGATTTTGCGAACGATGAGATTAACCGTGAATACGAGAATCAAGCCGAACAAGGATTGATAGAAGCCGACCGCCGCACCCATGGAGAAGTTGAACTGTCCGACCAGACTGCGAAAGACATACGTATCGATGATGTCGGTCTGCGGATAAAGGACCGAGTTCGTGCCGATCAAGTTATAGAACAAGTCGAACGAGCCCTTGAGGATGCCGCCGAGTCCGAACAGCAGGAGGAGGATAAACGTCGGCTTCAGCATCGGCAAGGTCATGTACCGAATGCGCTGCGATCGGCTGGCCCCGTCCATATAAGCCGCTTCATAAAGATCGTTGTTGATGCCTGCGATCGTAGCCAGATAGACGATCATGCCATAGCCGGTCGCGCTCCATATTTTGAACGCCACGATGATGTACTTCCAGATGCCGGGATCGGAATAAAACTCGTACCGGTCCAGGCCCAGCGACACCAGCATCGTATTGATGAAACCGGTTTTAAAATTGAACATGTTGTAAGCAAACACGCCCACGATAACCATGGATATAAAGTGAGGCAGCAGCAGCACGGACTGCGAGATTTTCTTAAACCACTTGCTCGATATCTCGTAGAGCATGATCGCAAAAACGATTTGGATCACGTTCCCGAGCGCGAGAAAGGCGAAATTGTACAGCAGCGTATTTTTGGTGATATTCCACAGATCGCCGTTCTTAACCAGAAACTCGAAATTATCCAGACCCACGAATTTACTTGCGAAGATGCCCTTGCTGATATTGAAATCAACAAACGCGACATAAGCTCCCGGCATCACAAGATAGTGAAAGATAACGAAGTACAAGATGACGGGGGAAAGCATAAGAAACAATATTTTGTTTTTCACGAGCTCCCGCAGTACATTGCCGCAATGAAGCTTCAATCTTGACACGAGATGCATGATGCCCACCTCCCGCTAAGATTGATCAGATTTTTCCCCTGTAGAGTCGTTCTCAAGGTTGCGCTTTCAAAACGCAAATTTCTTTTGAAACGTTTCGATTTTAGGCAGAGATATCCGCTTTACCCAGAAGCAAACGCGGTGAATCACAAAAAAATGTGCCGATAAAACGCTTGCAAATGCAATGAATTGATATTCCGCGAAGTGAAACGTTTCTCTAAACCGAATATTACACCATGAAGTTCTTGAAATCAATCCCTTTTTACGACGATTTGTATGCGCTTTCTAAAAAGTCGTAAAAGATTTGACGAATAGGGATCCAAGGCAACGAGAAAGAGTTCCCTATCCGTAAGACAGAGAATCTCCGTCGCCTCCCGGCCGTCGTTTTCAGGTTGCCTTGCCGACTGAACTTCCTTTGGACAACGTCACGTAGATCCGCTCATGCTCCACCGTTTCGCCGCCGATGAGCTTGAGCAGCTGCTCGGCGGCAAGGGCGCCCCATTTTCGCTTCGAATAATCGATCGTCGACAGACGCGGCTGCGCGTAAGAAGCCAGCTCGATGTTATCGAATCCGACGATATGAATCTGCTCCCCGACCCGGATATCCGGATGGTGGATCGCCAAATAATCGATCATGCCGATCGCCATCTCGTCGTTGAAGCAGAACACCGCCGGCGGAACCGATCCGCCGTCGCTGTCCGCCATCACCTTGACTGCCGCCTTTTCTCCCCCCGACTTGGTGAAGTCGCCTTCGATGACGGTAAGCTTAACGCCGGCCGTCCGCTCTACGACCTGCGTCACTGCCTGCAGCCGCTGCTTCGAATCGAAAGAGCCGCCAGGTCCGGTCACGGCATAGAGCGTGCGGTGCCCTTGCTCGATCAAATACTCCGTCGCGAGCGTCGCTCCCGCCTTGTTGTCTAGCAGCACTTGATTCACGTTCGGGTGGGCAAGCTCCCTATCCAGTACGACGAGCTTATGCCCGCGATTCGCATAGCTGAGCAGCTCTTCGCTGCCGAACGTGACGTCCAGGATGATGGCGCCATCGATCATGCGCTCGGGCAGCAAGCGATGCGACTGCTTGCCGCTGCACACGATCAGGTCATACCCTTTTTGCGTCAGCGTCTCCTTCGTCCCTTGCAGGAGATCGCCGTAGAACGCGCCGCTAAAGTCCGTAAGGAACATGCCGATGATTTTCGTTTCCCTCGTCTTAAGCGATCTTGCGGCGGCATTCGGGACATAATTCAGCTCCTTGGCGACAGCAAGTATTTTCGCCGTCGTCTCGTCCGTCACCTTGGGGCTGCCGTTAAGCGCATAAGATACGGTGGAGATAGAGACCCCAGCTTTTTTCGCGATATCCTTGATACTGACCACGGCACTCGCTCCTGTCTCACTTGATTCCTTCAATATATCACAAAAAAAGAGGATAAAACTGGCGATAGTCGCATATCGCCAGTCTGCTGCCTACATGTGAATCTCAATCCGGTTGGACACCGAATTCAGGCTGGCGGCGAGCGCTTCTCTTCCGATTCGCATGCCGCCCGGACGATAGCGGTTCGGCGTCGCTGGCGGCGCCAGGTCCTTGCCGTTGACCGTTATCTTGGTCACCTGCTTGGCATCGCCGATCCGATAGACGAAGGCGAGCGGCAGGCCGTCCCAATTGAATTCGAATTGAAGGCCGTCGAGCTCGGCGGGCAGCACCGGATCGATGACCAGATCGCCCTCCCATTGACGAATCCCCAGCACATTCGCTATCAATTGGTTCATATAGATTCCGGGGCCGCTCGAATAAATGCGCCAGCCGCCCTTGACCGGCACTTTGCCTTCGCGCAGCTCGCCGAAGCGTTCCTGCGCATCGTAACGGGTGTTGAACTTGCCGTCCGAGCTGCTGAAGTACGCGTTGCTCTGGCGCAGCTCCGCATGAGGCACGACATCGCGCAGGCCGACCGGATTGATCTTGAGCAGGCTGCTCCACGCTTCATCGGCCTTGCCAAGCTTGGCCATCGCCTCTATGAAGCGAATATGGGCATGCACGTACTGCAAGCCGACCTCCCGGCCGAAATTCGCAGCCTGCTCCGCTCGCTTGAAGTTGGTGCTGACGCCCCCCCGATACTGTGCAGGACGGTTCATGAGCCGCACGCCATCCGAAAAGTACAGATGTTCTTTAATGATGCGGTAATGCCGCTCGGCTTGCGCCTCGGTCAGCAGTTCGCTGATCATGCTCCGCGTCATCGGAAGCAGCCGGTACTGAATGCCCGTGACCGTATCCGTCGGGTGGAGCATCAGCTTCGCCTCGCCCGGCTTTTCCATATAGACGAAGCCCGGGATGACTTCCTGCCCCAGCATGTACCGGTTGAAGTCTTCCTCGATCGAAGCGGCCAGTCCTGCGAGCTCGGTGGCGAGCCCCGCATCCGCGGACTCCATCGCACGTCCGAACTGCGCAATCGTCTGGTACGTCAGCGCGACGGTCCAGCTGCTCACCATATATCGCTTCAGCTGCGCGTTGGCCGGTTGCAGCGTATCGTCCCAATCGCCGTCTCCGTACGAAGACAGATGCGTCCCGGGAAGGAAGTGCTCCTTGATATAAGCAATCTGCTTCATGACATGCGCAAGCAGCGGGGCCGATTGCGTCGTGAATTCGCCCTCATGGCGGACCGTGTATGGCAGCTGCGCTTGCAAAATGCCGTAATCCCCCGTCGCGGCAAGGTAATCCCCGAGCACCTTGAGCGGCCAGACGATGATGTCGCCGTGGCTCTCCTCCTGCTGAATGCTGTAGTACCGGTCGAACATGAACCATTGCGGCCAATTACCGTCATCCTCGTATTGATGCGAATAGACGGTCTTTATAATTTCCGCGACCTGTTCGTATTTTCGCATGGCCATGAAGTATTCGGTCGGCCCCTGGCAGACGTCGCGCGTCCCCCAAGCCGCGCCGCCGTATTGCTCCAGTCCGTGCGGAACGGAATAATGGACAAGCATGTTGTGCGTGTACCACCACGCCAGCGCGTTCATCTTGTCCAGCTCCGATGCCGCAGCGGCATTGGCATCGTCTGCCCAGGATAAACGGAAGCCGTTCATCACGTCTCGCAGAAATAGGCGGTAGCGCTCGATCTCCGGCTCCGCTCGCCGCGCCGCGAACGGCAGCTCCTCGCCGTGCAGCAGTCCTTGCATCGTGATCGTCCACTCGGGGCTCGCGTCAAGCGAGAGAACCGTAAGCGAGGCCGCACCCGGCTTAACGCCGCCGATCAGCAGGCTTTCGTCGCCAACCGTGTAGTGCGCGCCTTGAACGGCGATGCGATACTGCAGGTTCGGAAAAACCGTGGCGCTGATCGATTCGCCGTCCGCCGTAAACGTCAGCACGCCGTCCGAGTAAGCCATCCGGAACGGCACCTCGTATTCATTGTTGTTCATGGACACTTGGTTCGTCACCAGGCAGCGATAAGCCTTCCCGCTCACCGAACGCAAGTGGAGTCGCACCTCCGGCGAATCGACCGTCGTATAGTTCGTGATGACCAGCATATCGTCCGCGGTCTTATAATACCAGCGGGCATAATTGAATCCCATCTCGAACATGGAAGGCATCGTCAGCAGACGGTACGTTCCCTCGAATTGGACATAAATATGCTGGCCCGATGCCTTAAACGCGTTGAGCGGGTTGCGGGTATTCGTCAGCAGCTTGTGGAAGTTCGTATTGCCGACCAGCAATTGCGAGTTGAATACGCCGTACATGTATGAAGTGGTCGTCGTGACGTTCTCGACGAGCTTGTCGTTGCCGCCGGACATCAGAATATGGCCGTGCGGGCGCTCCACGAGCAGTTCCTTCTCCTTCAGCACGACATGCTCATGGCTGTCGGTGAAAAAGGACAGCAGCTGTCCGTCCTGCCGCTCTTCCTGGCGACGGCGCGGGAACAGGGCGTCGATCTCTGCTATCGTCATCGATGTCGCGGTCAACGGCGCACCGATCGCATCGGCGAACGCGACTTTGTTCACGGGCTCGGAGGCAGCCGCAAGATCGGCCGATCGGGTGGTCTCGGCTTCTTCCCAGGCGCTCCGGACTTCTTCTTCGAACTCTAATGAATCGATCGCCGCCGGGTGATTTTCCCTGAACAAGCCGTAGAATACAAAGCGCGCTTCTCCCTCGAGCTCGGCGGGTTCCGATTGCAATGCCGCATAGCCGAATTCGTATTGATAAACTTCGTTCGCCAGAGAAGGCTTGCCGAGCGCCTCCGGGATATCCGTCTCCTTATAGCCGAGACCGAAAAATTGGAACCCGTCCGTCGAATAGCCGGCGGCTCCCGTTAGCGAGCCATGCTGCATATACGGGAATTTCCCGCCTTGCATCGGCTGGTTTTGACGGAAGCACAGCACATAGCCCCGCCTCTCGTCTTTGAACGCTTTATGGTCGACATACTGCGACATATAGGCTTCGTTCGACCTTACCGCGCCGACATCGGCAAGTCCGATATCCTGGCCATAGACGACATCGATCTTGAATCCGCTTTCATTAGAATCGACCGTTACGTCCCAGAACCATATGCCTTGCTCGGTCAACGTGAACACAACGCGATAGGAGATGCGGCCGAACGCTTGGCCCTCCCACAACAGTCTTCTGCCGGCGGAAGACAGGCGGCTCTTGGCCCGGATGCCGAGCAGCGGTTCGAAGGCAATGCCTTCCGCGCTATGGATCCGCAAATAAAGGTTGTTGAGAGATCCGTCCACTGCACTCGACACGGCCTGATTCAGCATCGTGTCTTGATAAACGGCCCGCGATAAATCGCCGCTGCTTAGAAAATCGAATGCCAGCTTCCCTGCTTCTAATCGTATGACATCCATCGCCTTCAAAGGGTCGATAACGGCTTCCATGTTTGCCCACTTCCTTTCTGTTTGTCTCGCGGCCGGTGATGCGCCGCCCCATCCTGTACCGCTGTTCTACTTACGCCATCATCGTTCGCCAATGCGCACAACCAATCGAAACGTTTCAATAGCGGTTATTTTGGATTATAAACAATACAAAATGAGGCGTCAATCACTGTTTCTCCGATAAATGAAACGTTTCGAAGAAAGTTCGACATCGCCGCAGCGGTCGTCGACAATCGATGTCGCATGGCAGCACGACGCTGCTGTCCGCCTTATTCGCCTGGACGTTAAAAGAGCCGTTCCCTCAGGTCACTTTCATGACCTGCCAGGAACGGCCCTTCCTTTTCCGTAACTTCATTTATTTTTCTACCAAGCTACCCATGATCCGCTTAATGATCGTGACCGCTTCCGCGCGGGTCGCTTGGGCTTGGGGCATCACCGTGCCGTCGGGAAAGCCCGAGAGGATTCCTCGCGCCGTCACGGCTCCGATGGCCGCTCTCGCCTATCGCGAGATCCGCTCTCCGTCGGTGAAGGATAAAACCGCATTCGCATCGTTCAAATGCAAGGCGTTGGCCGCCATGACCGCCATCTGCTCTCTGGTGATAGGCCGATCCGGCGCAAAAGTATTGTCGTCGTACCCTTGGATCAGTCCATTGGCGTATGCCGTAGCGATCGCTGCACTAGCCCAATGGTTTTGGGTGTCGGCAAACGTCTTATCTCCCGTCGGCTTCCACTGCAGAGCCCCGGTCAGGATCGATACGAATTCCGCCCGGGTAATCGGACGGTCCGGCTGAAATGAGCCGTCCGGGTAGCCTTTGACAACCCCGCTCTTCGCGAATTGCCGGATCGTTTCCTCCGCCCAGTGCCCCCGGGTATCGGGGAATCCACCTGCCGAATCGTTGCTGTCGGCCGTTCGGGCAATCGCCGCAATCTTGGCGAAGCGGTCGATCGTGCCACTGATCGTGCCGTCCTTGAAGTCGATGACCGAATTGCCAAGCGGAACCCATTGCCCGGTCTCCTCGTTCAGCCAGCAAAGCAGAATCTCAACCCCATCCTGCTGCGTTACATTGGCGTTCAAGCGCAGCTTGACGTTTACGTCGACGAGGAAATGGCCCGTCACGTCTTTCTTGAATTCGAATACGCGACTAGCCAGACGCTCGTCGTCGGATAACCGGAGAGAGCCCGTATCGCAAATCTCCTTGACCGTCACTTGGATAGGGCGATCCATGGCGCCGGCCGGAATCGAAATCTCTCCGCCGTCGAACTTAACCGAGCCGCCGTTCGGTTCAAACAGGTTCGCTGGGCATTGCACCGGCGTCGGTGTCGGTGTCGGTGATGGCGTAGGCGTCGGTGATGGCGATGGTGTCGGCGTTGATTCTGAACCGCCATCCTCCTGAACCAGACGGAATCGCTTCGATACGGCTTCCGCCGCATTGCCCGCCCGGTCCGCCGCCTTCACGTGCAGGTACCAGTCGCCGGTCGCTCCGTTCTTCGCCAGATCGTCACCGCTGGCAAACGTCTTCCAACCTTCCGTCGGTGCGGAGGCCTCCGTCGTCCAAGCGTATTGAAGCGTTGAAGCGTCGATCCCGCTTCCCGCATCCGACGCCGTCACCCGGGATGAAGCCGATGGCGCCGCGGCTTCCTGACCGTTCGGGGCGAAATCGATGGAAGGCGTCGTTCGATCGATCTTCACTTCCAGCTTGTCGGATATCCGATGGCCCGCCTCATCCTCCGCTTCGAAGACGATCGCGTGGACGCCCTCCTTCGTGAGTTCGATCGGCAAGTCGTTCGCGTAATTTTGCGGGGAACCGCCGTCCACTGTATAGGTGAACGTAACGAGCCCGCCGGCTCCCTTTGCGTACACGCTGACAACGACGCTCTGATTCGTCCAATCGCCGACCTCATAAGCGCTGCCGTCCGCTTTTACCGTCGTCGGCATCAACGTCAGCCCGCTCGCATTGATTTTCACCGTTCGCCGTTCCGTCGTTTCCATACCCGCCGCATTTTTCGCCTTGAGATCGAGGACGGATACCCCGTCATCCCGCAGTTCAATGCCGGATCCGTACGCAGACCAGGTCGAGCCGCCATCGAGCGAATAAACGATCTCGTTCACCGACGGATCGTCGTCAACGGATGCGCTCACCGTCACGGGTTGATTCGCCCACGTTCCGTCCCGGTATTCGTTGCCGTCCGCCGTTGTCATCGCGACCGAGAGAATCGGCGGCCAGAAGGGCTTATCGTTTAAGGTCGCACTGAGCAATGGATGGTTCGCCAGGTCGACGACGCTTCCCGCCTGGGCATTGTACGACAGCTTGATATCCTGGCCATTCCGCAAAGACCCGCCAACCGTCAACGCAATGGATTTAGCCCCGGTCTGTTCGATTCCGGCTATCGTCGCGTCAACGCCGTCCGCTTGCGCGGAGAATCCTGTCGCCGACAGCAAGTTCACCTCTTCATCGAACGTCAGCAAGATGCGATTCGGACGTTCAACCCGCATGTCCACGATCGTCGGCGGAGCTGTATCCTTGCCTAGATTCGCCGCGATGCCACGAAGGGCGGGATAAGATTTCCCTTGCTCGATCGTCCATATCCCATCGAAATCCCAACTGAAAAAAGTCGCCTGCTGCTTCATGGCGGCAGTTGTCTCACCGCCTCCATGACCTGAGGTTGAGGCATCGTAATATCCTGCAGTAACAATGGATACGATGGGGAATTCTCTTCCCACTATACCTCCGATGTCCGAACCCGTGCCCGTTACATGACCTGCGGCATAGGCGCGCTTGATCGTAGCGACATGCCGTCCGACCAGACCGCCGACTTCCGCGTTTCCTGTGACGGAGCCTATCGCATAAGCATCCTCTACCAAACTCCCGAGATCGGCGCGGCCCACGAGTCCGCCGACCGCATAAGTGCCGGATACTGCGCCTGTCGCATAAGATTGCCTGACGATGCCGGGAATCATGTTGCCCACAAGCCCCCCGACATTGTCGCCTCCGCTTACGTCAGCCGTCGAGTAGGATAATTCGACCGTACCGCCTCTATTGTCTCCGACCAGTCCGCCGCTTGCATATGCGCCGCGGATGCTGCCGCCATCCACCCCTATGCTGCGCACGAGACCTTCATTGCCCAGGTAACCGATCAGACCAACCTGGCCGGTACTCGGGCGGTTAATGCGCAAGCCGCGGACGGCATGACCTTGACCGTCCAGCCTGCCGGTAAAGCCGTCCTGCGTCGAATCGCCGATCGGCGCGAATCCCGCCCCTGCTCCGGCGCTCGTAGCCCACATGTCGGCCCGGCTCGTATCCGTGAACGCGGTACCGAAATCCAAGTCATCCGCAAGCGTATATTCGGCTGTCAGATCCATCGCCGCCAGCTGCAGCTGATGGACGTTGCCGATCGTCTTCGACCATTCCGACCGGAGGAACGGCCGGGTCGAACCGTCGATCATGTACCAGTCCGCGGCGAAGTCGAACCCTGAATAGCTCGCTTGACTTAGCGCCTGCGCGGTCGTTAAGCCTGTCGTGACGCAAAGTACGCTGTAATCGCCGTTGTTGAAGCCACAGCCGCTGTTCTGTCCCGAAGTCTCCGAATCCCAGTAGTTCGAGTTCATGGAGGCGCCGTTATTGGCCCCGAGTACGCCGCCGGTATCGCCAGCGGCGGCGCTAACGGCTCCGGAGTTATAGCTCTTGGCGATATGTCCGAAAACCGCCATCCCGACCAGACCGCCGACGCCATGATCTCCGGCGACTGAACCGATGTTATAAGACAGGCTGACGCTTCCTCCGTCCAGAAAACCGACCAGCCCTCCGATATAATAACCGTTTGCTTCGACCGTGCCTGCGAAGTAGGAGCGATTCAAGTCTCCCCCTGACTTCAACCCGACAAGTCCGCCTGCTATATTTTCCGCTTTTACGTTAACGGTCGCGTACGACTTCGTTACCGTTCCGTCGCTGCGACCCGCCAATCCCCCGACATTGTTCGTTCCGCTGACGTCGCCCTCGGCGTAAGAAAAGTCGATTCGGCCATAATCGTAACCGATCAGCCCTCCGATCATGCCGTATCCATTGACATGGGCGATCGCATGAGATCGTTCTACCGTCCCATTGTTGTTCCCCGCCAATGCGCCGGTAAAGTTGCCGCCAGTGACGGAGGCGTCTTCAACGCCAAGGTCCCTGACGACGCCTCCCGTGCCAATCATTCCAAACAGGCCGACGCCGTCCTCGGAAGGACGGTCGATCGTCAGATTGCGGATGACGTGTCCCGCGCCGTCGAACACGCCCGTGAACTGTTTGGAGATATCCCCGTCGGCTCTTTCCCCGATCGGCTTCCAGCCGCCGTCCCAATCCTTCGTCTCCGTCGCATCGATATCCGCACCGAGACGATAATGCGCAGTCAAGTCGTTCCGAACGGCGTCCAGCTGCTCCAGCGTCGTGATTATAAAGGGATCCTCCGCCGATCCGCTGCCGGTCATGGCGGCGCCCTCCGCACCTGCAATAACGGACGCCGGCAGGGCGCCCAGCGCCAATGCCAGAACCATCAACCCTATCAAAACGCGCTTCATTTCACCCGATCCTTCCTTGTCTCATTCGATAGCCAGCAACGTTCAACAAAATTATAAAAGATGCCTTCGGCTATCGAATCTAACCGCGGTTATAGACCCGGTTATAGAAGAGGGAACGACAAGTGCAAATTCAGCGTTGTCCCCGCAGTTCCCGCCCGCGCTTGATGGCCTCCAAGCGGTTCTTCGCCTGCAGCTTGCTATAGATGCGATTTATATGCGCTTTGAGCGTACCCATGCCGATTCCGAGCATCGCGGCAAGCGCCGCATTGTCCACGCCTTCCTCCATATGGCGGAAAATCTCGTACTCCTTCGGCGTCAGAAGCGTCTCCAACGCTGCCCGCGGAATATTTAGCGCAGCGGCGGCACCCCCGTAGCTGGCCAAAATTTTACGGACGTAGCCGAGAGAGGGTGCTTCCCGGTCCCGAATATTCCCTCTTTGGCGCTGCCGCACGTAATCCGCGAGCAGCTCCGCGACCGGCTTGCCCTTGTCGACGAACACGCGAACGTAGTCGTCCGGCTCGGCGTACCGCAGCGCCTCTTCCAGCTTGAGCAGCGCCTCCTCGTTCTTCTCCTCGCGCTTCAGTATCAATGCTTGCAAAATCTGAAGGTCCAGCGCATCCATCGGGCGATGTCCTTTGACCGCAATGGAGAACAGCTTTTCCGACAACCCCCACGCCGTCCGCAGCTCGTCCGTCTCCATCAACACCCGAACGAGGAAAACGTAAACGAACAGCTGATATACGGATACGGGGTCCTCGGCGGATAGCTTGTAACGTTTCTTCCACCGGACGGCTTCCGTAAGGTCGCCCTGTTCGAGCCGCAGCGCCGCCAGCTCCGCTTCAAGAAGAATCGGCGCCGCTTCGGCTTCATCTCTCAGCGCTCTCGCGCAAGCCTCCTCCAGCCATCGCTCCGCTTGGGCGACGTCTCGCTTCGCTCTTGCGATCCGCGACAAAAACAAGCTTGCGGGAACGTACGCCTTTTCCGGTTGATAGCCTTCATGGCTGCTGCCCGCGAGCCCTTGCTTCAAATATCTCTCCGCCTGCTCCAGCTCGTCCCGCTCATACAGCAATTCCCCATAACAGATCACCGTCAGATCCTGCAAACCGATCCGTCCCATGAATTCGATCATGCTGGCGAAGAAGTCGTCCGACAGGCCCCTCGGCAGATGCTTGCCCCGTTTGCCGTTATACGAGCGGAACACCGAAGGAGCCAGCGGCATATAAGGCGAAGCGAAGATCAAATCCGTCCCTTGGGGGCTGTGTTCGAGCGACAAGCGAATATAATCCAGTGCGCGGATCATGTCCATGTCATACTGGGTGGCTTTGAAATTTCGAACGTAATACAAATAACCCAGATAGCGGTTCTTCTCTTCCTCTCCCCAAGCAGAAGAAGCTTCCTCATAATGGCGCTCAGCCAGCCGCAGATGCCGGTCGGCTCCCTCCACGTCCTGCGCCCATAGCAGCGAGAAAATATAGGAAAAGTACAGGTAAGGCCGCTGCATCAACATCTGCTCGGGAATCGCCGACAACCAGGACCGTATCGCGTGGAACTCCCGGCGGATCATGATGCTGCGCATCTGCTCCAGCAAGCGCATGGCTTCTTCATACTGCTTCGCAGCCAAATAATAATCCACCGCTTCCTCGAGCATCTCCTTGCTCTCACACCATTCGGCCGCGGTTCGGTACAAGGCGCACGTCCTGCTCGAATCTTCGAGCGTCAGGCGGTTCCGCAAAAACGCGCCGAACAAGTGGTGGAACCGATACCACGCTTTATGGTCATCCAGCGCGACGAGAAACAGGCCGAGGTCTGCCAGCTCCGCAAGTTTCAGCGAACCGTTCTCTCCGCCCACCGCTTCGCACAAGGGACCGTTCATGCGCTCCAGCACCGACACATCCAGCAAGAAGCGCCGGGTCCGCTCGTCCAAGGCTTCGAACACTTCCTCCAGCAGATACTGTTCCAATCCGCCTCTCTCCGGGGAAAAGGGCTTTTTTCCTGCGTCGGCTCGTCCTCCATAACGCCAGGACAACGCGATCAGCTTCAGTCCGGTCACCCATCCCTCGCTCTCGGCGAGGCATTGCTCGATTTGCTCTCTTCGCAGCTCCCGCCCGGCGTAGATCCGGAAGAAATCTACCGTCTCCCGAAGATCGAACCGCATCTCATCGGCGTCTATGCCCTGGATCCAGTCGCGGTTGCGCCATCTCGCCTTGGCAAAACGAACCGAGGACCGGCTTGCGAATAACAGGTGGACCATGGGAGGCAAGTATTCCAGGAAAAAGGAGACAGAATCGACGATCTCCGGTTCCATGATCAGGTGCCAATCGTCCCAGACCAGCACAAGCGGATTGTGCAGACGGTTCAATTCGTTGAGAAGATTCACGAGAAACGGCTCGAACTGTCCGGGATTCAACGCATCGGCCGCGGCATGGACCGAGCCGGGCAGCGCCCCGATCGCCTGTTCGATGGAAGCCGTGACATAACGCCAAAACCGGACCAGATCGTTATCCTTCTCGTCCAGGGACAGCCAGCCAATGGGTACATTGGTTTGACGCGCCCATTCGCTGACCAAGGTCGTCTTGCCGTACCCCGCCGGCGCGGTCAGAAAAGTCGCCTTCCCGGCCATGCCCTCATTCAGTCGTGCGATCAGATGAGGACGCGACACATGCTGGGCTATCGAGCGCGGAACTCGTAATTTCGATAAGAGGATACCAGGGTTGTCGTTCCAAGCGCTAGTCATCGTCCGGTCCCTTCCCAAGTCAGAGATTTAGCTACTATTTCTATTTTAACTCACACCCCAAAAATCGGGATCCCCATTTTCGTACACGACTGCTCCTTCCCGGTTCATTGCTCGAATCGTAACGGGAGATTTGGGATGTGCATCTAATTTGAGGAACCATAATTTGATGCCTTTACTCTCAACGATTGTCGCTGCCTTGCTTGCCTCACTTAAGACAACTACCTGCGTGATTTGGGGATTTAAGACAGATCCATATATTAAACTAAACGCTCCTTTTGGGGAACCGATTGCAGTCCATGTAAGCGCGTCTTCCGACACCAACGCGGCATTACCGCTTCCACTTATAAGTTTTAATCCTGAAGCTCGATCTTCGAACACGCCAAACGCGAGTTCTGCGCTGTTTACCCGATAAAAGGAAAGAATTTTATCGTCGAAAAACTGTGTATATAGAACCTCTTGAAAATGGTTGTTATAAGCTCTTAACTTGCTAGCTATTTGGTCATTTATTGAATGGTGCCGATGCAAGAATGTCTCGAATATGATCATACTGACTATGAGTATGATTGCGACCAGAGCTGCTCTTACGTACTTCATTCACATAACACCGTTAGAATTTGATTTTTATGATGATTGTCGTGATCGTTAAATTCATGAATGATATAAAGAAGAGAGTAGGGTGTGCCGGTGTGCGGGCAAGTTTCTAATCCGTTGACAGTAACGGGCTTAGTAACAACATCGGGATCTGCCAACAGCATTTCAACGAGGTTTAGACGTGTTTGCTTGAATTCGTCGACCAGACGACTTTTTGAAATTCCCGATCTGGCATATGCATAAGCGATTTTGTTAAACGAATCAAAATCCGGAAACACGATTCCTTCGCCATTTTTAATCGCCGGGATAACCGTTGAGATGAGATAAGAATCCCAATTTTGCAGATGCGAAATGATCTCTCCAATGGATGCTTTGCCTTCCGCGATCGGTTGCAACCAGATACTCTCATTTATATCACGCAATGTATCAGTCCATGCTGTAAATTCCTGATAGCGAAGAATTGTATTTTTATCTAAGCTAATCAAAAAAGAACCCCCTTTTCAATTCAACGCCTTCATGTCTTTGATCAAATAAATGATCAGATCATCATCTACCATGACTGTTTTTCCAGGCTCGACTTGAACATTTTTATAGGTCATCCCATTGCCATCCATAATATAACCGCGAGAGGTGTACATTTTTTGAGCATTTCCATAATCTTTATAGAGGCCCACGCCTAGACCAATATACCTTGATGATACGGATACAATGGATTCTAATTCATCAAACATTGTACTTGCGATCTTCTTTCTTCTGAACGCAGGGAATACATTCAAATCATTAATTTCTGGTATATTGTTCTCTTGAAAATAGGGATATTGCGAATGAAATAGTAAATGGCAGCATCCCGCTAATTGATTATCGTAGTAGGCCATTAATGTTATTCTGCTTCCCGTTAAATTTTCCTCAAGACATTTTCTAAAATAATCTCCGCGCCGATACCATCTGAATTGCTCGGAAAATTTTCGGTCTAAAAGTTCGGCTTCTTCCATGGAAGAAAGACATCTTATGCTTATAACTCCCATATATTTTCCTCCGTGGATACTCCGTAATCAAAAAGAGCCCTGTTCAGGGCTTACATCACGTCGTCGAGGTCGACACACAGGGCGTCGTGTTTTTGATTCCATCCATGCTCGATATCGTAAGCGGCTCTCTCGAGCAATTTTTCCTTCTCTTCAAGCATAATGGCTTTAACTCTCGCGCTTACCGGCTCGTATTCCTCCGCTTCCGGAACTTTGTAAATATAATGGGTTTCCAGCTCGATGTTGTTTCCTTTCTGGACAGCAACGACACGGACGTTTGCGAGCTCGGTGTAATCGTTAACATCCTCGTCATCCGATGCACCGTTATCACCGGAAATTTCCACTTCCCAAAAGTTCCACCCTTCATCCGTTTCCCCGCCGCCAAAACTGACTGCCTCGATGTTCTTCCAATTTCTCATTTCCAACTTACAAATCCACCTTTCAATTCGCTCGAATATGATGAACAAGCACGCTTCTCTTCAAGGAAGTATTCTTCGATAATCACTGTTCGCTTATTTTACCATGGAACCTTATTTCGTTAACGATTTTTTGTGCATCGTATTTAACCCAACCCAGCAGCGCCGATCCCCGCGAAGTTTGCCACGGCAGCCCGACAAAGAACAACCCTTTTACCGGAGATATTCCTTCCTTATGTACTATTGCGCCGTTCGAATCAAACGCGTTAGCGATACGAATCCATTGATGATCTCGTTTAAAGCCGGTAGCCCAGATTATATTATCAACCTCTAATTCACTGCCGTCCTCAAAAAGGATACGGTTATCCTTGGCGTTGACTGCACGGGGATAAGCGCTGACGATTCCTTTCCTTATCAGTCCTCTTAATTCGTGTCCATAGACGTATTCGGGCTGATTCCGCAACCACTTTCCAGTTAAACTTCCAGCGCTCGCTCGTAGTACGCCGAATTGTTCAAAAAACCAAAATATACTTCGATTCATTATATACAGCGGTTTAAATGTGAGCTTACGGGAGATCGATATGTATACGGATTGATGTTCTTTTAATGCGATTTCAGCAGCAATCTGTGCGCCTGAATTTCCCCCTCCAACAACGACCGTCGTCCCAGGAAGCAGCTGCGATGGATTGTTATATTCCGACGAATGAAGCTGAAGGACTTGATTCGAAAATGACTCTGAAAACGGAGGAACGTTTTTGGTTTGAAAAGGCCCCGTAGCAACTACCACATTGCGAGCTTCTATGATCCCATCTGTTGTTTCGGCGTAGAACAAGTCTTCTTTCTTCTGTAGACTCATTAATTTACATTTTAGCTTTATGGGAAAACCCATTTTTCTAGCGTAACTTTCGAGATAATCTGCGATCTCGTCTTTATCCGGCAGACCGTTTCGATCGCCTTTAAGCGGCATACCTGGCAATTCATCATACATCCGCGGCGTAAAAAGATGCAGAGAATCGTAACGATGACGCCATGAATCGCCGACGGATGAAGCAGCGTCGATCATTAAAAAGCGCAATCCCGATTGTTTTAAATAGTACCCTGCCGCTAAGCCTGCCTGTCCTGCTCCAATGATTAAAACATCATACATGTGCATCAACCTCATCATTAATAAAATATAAACATATGAGCAATCGTTCATATTAATTATATGAAGTCCCTAAATGATTGCAAGGAAAAAAGACAGGAGGAATGGCCAATTGCCGCGCTATTCCTCCTCGATCTCAGTCAGTTTCTCCCCTCTGGACAGTCGAATCGTCCGTCCCGCCGTCCCTTCTCCCTCTTCTATAATCGAACTTATCATTGGAGGAGGGTTGCAGGATCATGAAAAAAATCCAACCTTACGTATTCATCTTGCCGAGTCTGCTGCTCACTCTGGCGCTGGGGGTCTATCCCATTGCGTGGGCGCTTCGGTATATGTTCTACGACTACGCCGGCTACGGTACGGCGACTTACGTCGGCTTGGACAATTTCTCCCGGCTCATGCGGGATGCTGAATATTGGAACTCGGTCAAAAACACGTTTATCTACGCCGGGGGCAAACTCATCCTGACGCTGCCGCTGTCGCTGGTCCTGGCCGTCATCCTGAACAAAGCGTTCCGCGGCAGGCAGCTGCTCCGGGCGATCTACTTCCTGCCGACGATCATCAGCGCCTCCGTCATGTCCATCGTCTTCTTCATTATTTTCAACGCTTATAACGGCATGGCCAATCAGTTTCTGATGAAATACCATCTGATCTCTTCCCCGATCAACTGGCTGGGCGCGGACTACGCAATGCTCACCACGATCCTGATCGCGGTATGGGGTGCGGTCGGCAACTACATGCTGCTCTTCCTCGCCGGCTTGCAAGGCATCCCGAACGACTTGTACGAAGCGGCCTCCCTCGACGGCGCGAACGCGTCGCAGAAGCTGTTCAAGATCACGATTCCGATGCTCGGCCCCGTCCTGCAGATGATCGTCATGTACGCGATCACGGTCGCGCTCAAGGGCTACGAGAGCATCATGGTGTTCACGGGCGGCGGCCCGTACGGCAAGACCGACGTTATGTATCTCTACGTGTTCAAGCAGTTTTTCCCGATCTCCGCGGACACGGCCAGCTTGCAGCGCTTCGGCTACGGCAGCGCGGTCGGCTTCGCCTCGGCGGTCATCGTCGGCGTCGTGACGGCTGCGTATTTCTACTTTTCCAGAAAAATGGACAAAATTTACTAAGAAAGCGAGGCTGCGCCCATGACATCGGCAAAAATGGCGGCTTTGCTGCCTAAAACGATTCTTTGGCTTTTCCTGCTGGTTACGGCCTTCTTGATGATATTCCCTGTCGCGCTTACGCTGCTCGGCTCCTTTAAGACGAACCTGGAAGTCACGACCGGCGCGACGATTTTCCCCAAGGTCTGGCAGTTCGTGAACTATTCGACCGCCTGGAAAGCGGCCAACTTCTCCCGCTTCACGTGGAACAGCACGTTCGTCAGCGCGGCCACGACGATCGGCACGCTGCTGGTGACGACGATGGCGGCGTACGCGATCGACCGCGCCAACTTTATCGGCAAGCGCTTCTACGTCGTGCTGCAAGCCAGCACGTTGTTCATCACGATCGGCGCTGTCGTGCTGCGCCCGCAGTTCGACATGATGATCGGCCTTGGCCTGCAAAAGTCGCTATGGGGCGTCGTGATCATCCTGATCAGCGCCCACGCCTCGATCTTCTTCATGCTGATCGGCTTCTTCCGGGGCATTCCTCGCGATCTCGACGAAGCCGCGTTCATCGACGGCTGCAACTTCTACTCAGTGTTCTGGCGCATCGTGCTGCCGCTGCTGACGCCGGCGCTCGGCGTCTGCGGCCTGTTCGTCTTCCGCGGCGCCTGGAACGAATACATTCTTCCGCTCGTGTTCACGATGACGAGGCCCGAACTGCAGACGCTGACCGTCGGCCTCGCCGGACTCCGTTACAGCATCGGCTCCGCCTCCGAGACGCAGTTGATGCTGGCAGGCGCGTGTCTGTCGATTCTCCCGATGCTAATCGTTTACATTTTCGCCAACAAGTCGTTCATGCAAGTGTCCGCGGGCGCCGTTAAGGGCTGACGGGTTGCGCTATAATGGGGGACGGGAGTGTGTAACTCATGAAGCGTGCCTACTATCGATTATCCCTTAAAAAAAGAATCCAGCTCTTCTATATCCTCTTGACCGTATTCTGCATCCTCGTGACCGGGATGCTCTCGGACTACTTCGCGTCCAGGGTTATGGAGCGCAATGCGCTCGGCCTCAGCCAGAATACGCTTAACAAGTCCGTACAGGCGCTGGACGAGCACTTGCGCCACGTCATCGTCTCCTCCTATACCCTCATGCTAAGCGACGCCTTCGTCCAGACGATGATCGACGTCCAATCGAAGAACGACGCCAGCTACTACCGGAACCTGTCGGCGCTGCAGGTTCCGTTCGTTCAGTTGAAGCTGAACGAACCGCTCGTGGAGTCCGTCCTGCTGAGCACGCCGATCGGCGAATTTTATGCCACCAAGGACACCCGCTCCGCCACGGGTGACTACCGGCAGGCGTTCGGCCCGTGGCTCAACCGGCCTTCGTGGAGCGTCCAGTGGATCGGCGCACACGCGGATCCCCTGTTCATCGGCGGCAAGCGCGTGCTGTCCCTGCTGCTCCGGCCGCTCAGCAGCCAGTACTCGCCCGACGTCTTCCTGACCGTCAACCTGAACGAATCGCTCGTCCGGGGGATCGTCGAGGACAACCTGATCGACGATCAGGTCGGCTTGTACCTGCTGGGCGCCGACGGCTCGGAGGTCGTGCGGCCGACCCGTTCGTCCCTCGACTTCGGCGAAGAGCCGGCCTTTATGGACGCCATATCCCGGAGCGCCGGGAAGGGCTTTTTTCGTTTTTCCGACCGGGCGGGCGACCGCCAGCTCGTCAACTACGCCCATCTCACGATGAACGACAGCTGGTCGCTCGTCGGCATCCAGTCGGAAGCGGCGCTGCTTAAGCCGATGAAGAACATCCGATGGCTGATCCTGATCATCATGGCCGCCTGCGTCGTCGTTGCCCTTCTTTTCTCCAAGGTGCTGTCCGACGTGCTCCTCAAGCCTTTGTACAAGCTGCACCGCCTCATGGTCAAGGTCGAACAGAACGACCTCGAGGTCCGCTTCGAGAGTCCGTACGAGGACGAGGTCGGCCATGTCGGACACAAGTTCAACCGGATGCTGGAGCAGATCCAGACGCTCATCGATGAGGTCAAGGCTTCGGAGCAGGAGAAGCGCAAGTCCGAGATCAAAGCGCTGCAATCGCAGATCGAGCCTCATTTTCTGTACAACACGCTCAACACGATCTATTGGAAAAGCGAGAGCGAGGAATACGGCGACGTGCAGGAGATGATCTTCTCCCTCTCCCTGCTGTTCCGCCTCGGACTCAACAACGGCAACGAGATTACAACACTCGAAAAGGAGCTCGACCACGTCCGTCAATATTTGCTGATCCAGCAAAAGTGCTACGAAGACCGCTTCGACTTCTCGATCGAGTTGGAGGATCCCACGCTTCTTCAGATGCCGATTCTGAAGATTCTGCTGCAGCCGCTCGTCGAAAATTCGATTCTGCACGGCCTCGAGCATGTCAGAGACAACGGGAAAATACGCATCGACGTCCGCCGGGAAGGCGCCTATCTGCTGCTGCGCGTCGCGGACAACGGCAGCGGCATGGACGTGGAGCAGGTGCTGCGGCGGATGAACGATTCGGATACACCCTCGAAGGGCGGCTATGCGCTTGCGAACGTGCGGGCGCGCCTGCAGCTGACCTACGGCGCCCAGGCGTCGATGACGCTCTCGAGCGTACCCGGCCAAGAGACGGCCGTCAGCTTGCTTATCCCTTTGCCGAAGGAGGCTTATTAGATGGAACGGAACTTCACGATGTGCGTCATCGACGATATCAAGACGGTCGTGAACGGGATCGCGACCCGCATCCCTTGGGAACGGCACGGCATCGAGGTCGTCGGCACGGCGCTGGACGGCGCGGAGGGTCTCGCCCTTATTCGGGAGAAAAAGCCGGACATCGTCGTCACCGATATCCGCATGCCGGGCTTAAGCGGCATCGAGATGGTGAAGCTGGTCGCCGAAGGGGACATTTCTGCCAAGATCATTTTCATCAGCGGCTACACCGACTTCAACTATGCGCAGGAGGCGGTCAAGCTCGGCGCGTTCGATTATTTGCTGAAGCCGTTCACGCCCCAGCAGGTGATCGACGCCGTCACGAAGGCGAGGGACGCCGTGCAAAGCGAGCTGTCCCGCCACGACGTACTGCGCCAGATGGAGCGGCAGCTCGCCGAGAGCATGCCCCACCTGCGCCAGGAATTCTGCCGCCGGCTGCTTCGCTACGACTCGAGCCTCGAGTCGCTGAACCGGCAGTGGGGCTTCCTCCAGATGGAGATGGCCTATTCGCCGCTGCTCGTCATGATCGCGGAGATCGACGGCTTCGAGGAAAAGGCGCGCCTGCTTCCGATCAAGGAGGTCGAGCTCGCCCGCTTCGCCGTGCAGAACGTGCTGGAGGAGACGCTCGCCTCCCATACGAAGTTCATCCTGCTGCGGGAGAACGTTCATCAGTTCGTCGCGGTGCTCAATCCGCCTGCGGAGCTCGATGCGGCGGGACTGCTGGAGCTGTGCCGGGAAAATATCGACCGGTGGACGTCGCAGTCGGTCTCGATCGGCATCGGCACGCAGGTAGACGGCATTCAGAGCGTCTACTTGTCCTACGAGCAGGCGAAGGCCGCGCTGTCCTACTCGTTCTATAGCGGCGGCAACTGCGTGCTGCCTTATACGGAGAAGAGCGGCTTCATCTCTCCGCGCTTCTCGGCGGACAAGGAGAAGGAGCTATTGTTCGCCCTCCGGTCGGGCAACCAGGACAAAGCCGCGAAGATGCTCGACGACATTTTCATGGAATGCTCGCAGTACCCCGTTCCGCCCGAGCCCGCCGTGATGACCAACCTGCTGTACGGCCTGGCGTTTTCCATTTTCCGCGCGCTGTCCGAGCAGGTGTCGGACGAAGAGCGACGGCAGCTCGAGACGAAACTCGCCGAGATGAAGGAGTTCGCTTCCCTGTCGCTCGGCGGCTGGCAGCGCAAGCTGCAGGACTACTGCGCGTTCGGCTGCGCCATGCTCGAGAACCGGCAGAACCACGACGCGGCGCGGCTCATCGTACGGACCAAAGTTTACATCGAGCAAAATATCGAGCAGAGCCTGACCGTGAACGACTGCGCAAAGTCTGTCCATCTCAGCCCGAGCTATTTCGCCAACTTGTTCAAAAAGGAGACGGGCATGACGCTGATGCAATACATCACCCAGCAGCGCATGGAGAGAGCCAAAGCGATGCTGGCCGACGGCCTTCAGGTGCAGGAGATCGCCGCCTCTCTCGGGTACGAAGACCGCCCTTATTTCAGCGAGCTGTTCAAGAAGCATACGGGACTGACGCCGACGGAATACCGGAACAAAAAGTGATTTCCTCCTCCCTGCACAGTAGGAATGTCCTTCTCTCCCCTTCCCGGTTCCGCCCTATAATCGAGTCAGTTACCCGGACGCTCGTCAGGCTAACGCATACGACAAAGGGAGGTTTTTATACGTGTTTAAGCAATGGGGTTATACGGCGCTCGGCGCGACTTTGATCGTCGGATTGGCGGCTTGTTCTTCCTCGGGCAACGACGGCGCGGCTTCGAATGCCCAAGGCGCCTCGAATAGCGGGACGGCATCTGCAAGCGCTTCCGGTCAGAGCGCCGGGGGCAAAACGAAAATCGCATACTGGACGCCCGACCGTCACGACGCCGTGTTCATGCAGGCGAAGATCGACGAATTCAACAAGACGAACCCGGACAACATCGAAGTCGAGATGACGGTCATGGCCGACAACTATCCGGACGCGGTCGACATCGCCTTCGCCAGCAAGCAGGCGCCGGACGTCCTGCAGATCAACAACCTGGACACGTACGTGAAAAAGGGCTACATCACGCCGCTGAACACTTACATGGACGACGCGACCAAGAAGCGGTTCGACTCCATCCTGATCGAAAACAAAAACATGATCGACGGCCAGATTTATTCCTTCCCGAACATCGGCCAGACGTGGCGTCTGATCTACAACAAGGATCTGTTCGCCAAGGCCGGCATCGCCGCGCCGCCGAAGACGCTCGCCGAGCTCGTCGAGGACGCGAAGAAGATCACCGCGGCAGGCAAGGCTGACGGCGCATACGGCTTCGCCAGCAACTTTAAGAGCGCGTCCGGCTTCTGGCGCCCTTCGATCACCGTATCGACCGCGAGCGGCACGACCGGCGCGGAGGGCTACAACTTCCAGACCGGACAATTCGACTTCGCCTCGGTCAAGGACATCGCGATCGCGCTCCGTCAGATGAAGGAAGATGGCAGCATGCTGCCGGGCGTCGAGAGCCTCGACATGGATCCGCTGCGCGCCCAGTTCGCGCAAGGCAAGATCGGCATGTACATCAACCACTCCGGCGAGCCGGGCGTGTACAAGGACCAATTCCCGACGACCGTCAACTGGGCAGCGGCGCTGCCGCCGACCGCCGACGGGCAGATTCACGGCGCGATCAACGTCGTAGGCGGCTCCTATATCGGCATCAGCAACGACTCTCCCAACAAGGACAAAGCCTGGAAGTTCCTCCAGTACGTGTACAGCCTGGACCTGCAGAAGGAATATTACGAGAGCGGCTATGGCGTATCGCTCATCCCGGACGTCATTCAAGCGGCGGCCACGCCTTCCCTTCCCGGCATCGAAGGCTTCCTGCCGACGAAGTATGACGCGCTTTATCCGGCCACCCCGCTCACCGCGACGGAAGCCGACCTCGAAGGCACGAAGTACGGCGACGTCCTGACCAAGTATGTCATCACCGGCGGGGATCTCGACAAGCTGCTCGCGGATCTGAATACCCGCTACAATGCGGCGCTGGCCAAAGCTCGTGCGGACGGCACGACGAAGATCCAGGCGGACCCCAGCTTCGATGCTTCCAAGCTGCAGGGTACGCTCGCCCAATAACCGACGATTCAAGCTTCAAGCGGCGCGCCGATTTTTTCGGCGCCCCTTTTTTGCTGAGGAAGCCCGACTACGACGAGGAGGTCCAACGCCATGATTGTTCATAACAACGATATCCCAAGCCGCAAGGTGGACGAATATGCATCCCGGAAAATACTCGGGACGGGCGGCAGCCTGATGATGGTGGAAGTAAGCTTCAAGAAAGGCGGCATCGGCGAGGTCCATTCGCACGAGGCTCACGAACAGACGAGCTATATCGTAAAAGGCAGGTTCGAGGTGTCCGTGGACGGCGTCAAGTCGATTCTGGTCGCCGGCGACAGCTTCTACGCCGGACTTCGCGTCCCCCATGGCGTCGTGGCGCTTGAGGATTCGATCATTCTCGACGTATTCACGCCGCTCCGCCAAGATTTTCTGGAAGCCGAGGTGCAGCGATGAATCCGTTCTACCTGACGCACGAAGAGCTGCGCGAAGCCGCCAAGATCTTTGCCAAAGACTATCCCGAACAGGCCAAAAAAGCCGTGGACGTCGCCGAGCACGCCGGGCGCAACGAATTCCGCCTCCCCTACACGATGGTCAAGGACAGCTGGGTCCATATGGGGACGCCGATCGATTGGCTGCACAACCCGACGAACGACCTCGAGTTCACCTGGATTTTTAACCGCCATTGGCATATGGAGGATCTGGGGAAAGCCTACCTGCTCACCGGGCGCGAGGAATACGTGCATACGTTCATCCGGCACTTCGAGGAGTGGATGGCGCAGAACGCCCCTGCCCAAGAGAAGCCGTACGAGGAAGCAACCTACTTCCAGCGCCCCGGCCCCTGGCGGCTGCTGGAGACCGGCCTGCGCGTGCAATCGTGGATCTGGACGTACCGGATGGTCGAAGGAAGTCCGCGGATCTCCGATTCGTTCCGTGAGCGCTTCTTCGGGGCGCTGGCCGAACATGCGGACTATTTGACCCGGTACCTGGGCAGCGTGGAGATCAATCATGCGATCATGCATATGCAGGGGCTCTTTATGATCGGAGTTTTCCACGCGGACCATCCCCGTTCGCCGCTGTGGCGCCAGCTCGCCGCCGAGCGCCTTGAGCTGTGCATGCTGCGCCAGGTGGGAGACGAAGGCGTGCAGAGCGAGCTGACCACGCATTATCACAACGGCAGCATCGGCATGTTTGGAACGCCTTATCTGCTCGGGCTCAAGACAGGCTACGAATTCCCCGAATGGTACGCACGCAAGCTCGCGCAGATGGGTGCCTTCACCGAGGCCGCCATCCGTCCCGACGGACAGGCGACGCCGATCGGCGACTCGGACTGGATCAGCCACGGCCGGCGGCCGCTGGGCCTGATCGGCGCCATACTGAACGATGAGGCCTTGCTGAAGGCCGGCGAGGTCAGCGAAGAACTGCTATGGCTGTTCGGCTCGGAAGTGTATCTGAGCATGCGGGACAGCCAGTCCGCCTTCATGCCCTCCGAGGTCAGCCTTGCGTTCGAGCAGACCGGCTACTACTTCGTCAAGAGCAAAGGACAACATCTGTTCTTCGATGCGGCCGGGATGGGCGGCGCTCACGGTCATGCCGACGCGCTCAGCCTGGAGTGGATGTGGAACGGCCAGCTTATCTTCGCAGATATAGGAAGATACACGTACGAGGAAGGCGAATGGCGGCGTTATTTCAAAAGCACGCGGGCGCACAACACCGTAACGGTAGACGGATTGGATCAGACGCCCTATGTCGCGACGCAGCGCTGGGGCGAGCCTGTCGCTAGCTGTGAGACACTGCGCTGGATCGACAACGACAGCTTCGCCTTCATCGAAGCGACGCATGACGGCTACCTGCGGCTCGAGCGCCCCGTCCTCCACCGGAGATGGACGCTCGTCGGCAAGGAGGCCGATCTGCTCCTCGTCGTGGACTGGCTTGAAGGAGACGGCGAGCGCAGCATCGAGCAGCGGTTCCAGCTGCATCCGGATGCAGCAGTAGAGTTGGGGGGATCGGATTCGGACGATGCCGCATCCGGCATCGCTTCGCAGCGGGCGAGCGTGGTCTACCCGGCGACGGGGACGCGCGTCGATCTGTACTGGGTGACCGGCGAGGGAGCTAGTGACGGGTTCGCCGTCGCCGAGGAAGCCGGTTGGATCTCCCGCATCTATGGGGAGAAGGAACCGAACCGGGTCCTCTCGATGAGCGGTCAGGCCAGCGGAACGAAGGCCATCGCCTGCCTTGCCCTACCGCAACAGGCCGCGTCCGGCTCGGCGGCCGCCCGGCTCGAAGCGTTCGACATCGACGCGGAGCGCCAAGCGGTCTCCATCGTTTACACGGCGGCGGGCCGGCAGGTCCGCGCGACGATCGACCGGGATGATGTGCATTGGGTGATCGAGGCGTAATGGAAAAGAGCGGTTCCGTGTCCGATTGGATAGCGGGACCGCTTTTTCAGCGTTTTTGCGTTATTAAGCCGATTGTCGAACGACTCAAAACCCTTTCCCCTTGGCTTCCGCCGGTTCCTACACTTTGCGAACCGCGAACCATAGTTCAATATAGTTCAGGCCGTTTTTCGTACCATACATTTCGAATTCAATGCCATCCACCTGTTCATAGCCCGCCGTTGGAAGCCATTCCGTATAAAAGCGTTTGTACAGCGTTTCGATCGTCTCGCCAAACCGATCCCATGGATGCGGCTCTGAAGGGAAGATCGCCCATGTATGTGCTGGAATTGTCACAGAGGTGTATCCGTCCGTGCTGCTGGTGGCGTCTTTTAAGGCACACAGCATGTACGGAAATGTGTCCGGGTCGGTCTTCCGGTAGCTGCAAACGGCATGTACAAGATTCAAATCCCGGCTGGCGATTGACGGCAAAACACCTGCAGACGCCTCAAGCCGCTTCACTTCGCCGTTCGAGAGGCATTGCTCCCATAGCTTCGCCGGTGTCTGCGGCTCATCTCCGCTCCCATCAACGCGGAATACACCTTCAATACCAAACACTTCAAAGACTTCCTTGGATTCAATTCGATAATTCATGGCCTCTGCTCCCTTGACTGTGATAAGGAGGGATATACGAGGATATGCTTTCAGCACTATCCCCTCTTGACGGGCCATGGCCGGCGTGATCCCGTGCAGCGCATAGAACGCGCGCGCGAATGAGACAGGCGATTCGTAGCCGTACTTCAGCGCAATGTCGATTACTTTGGCCGTCATGCTGTGTTGCAGTTCTAGCGCAGCAAGCGTCAACCGTCTTCGACGGATATACTCCGCAAAAGTCACGTCCGTAATGAACGAGAACATTCGCTGAAACTGGTACGGCGAACTGCAGGCTATTCGTGCCGCCTCGCTAAGTTCGACCTCGCCAATAAGATTCGTTTCCATATATTCGATCGCCCGATTCATTCGCTCTAGCCACTCCATTACAAATCCCTCCTCTCGAATCAAAGTATAGGCCTGGAGGAAAATAACTTCGCAACGATTTCTGCCCAAAAAAGTTGCTTCACCTCAGAAGTTACAACCCTGTCAATTGGCCGGCGTGATCGCCATTGACGATAACTCTTTCTATTTATCACTCTCCTTACGTTCCTCTGACTTTAAGAACATCATAGTTTGCTATATTCTCAGAGAGCTTCGCAACATGATTTGATCAAGCGAGGAAGGTGATCCCGGCTTCTTATTTAATCGTAAGGCTCATGTTGCAACTGCGCACATCAGCTAACCCGCCACTCTAGTAAAACAGCTACTTACTTATCCATCTTAAAGGAGGTTCAAAGTGAAGTGAACAGATCCCCGCTCAGAAGATTGGCATGGATTGCGTTGGCGGCGGTTATGATTCTATCCAATGGTTTAGCGTTTCTGCCCAAGCAAGCTTCGGCGGCAAACGCGGACGGCTCGTTGACGGTAACCGAAGCGATCGCGAGCAACAGCGGTTCCGCCACGGTGGAGGGCTATGTCGTCGGCCATGCGACAGGTTCGCAAACGGCGAATTTTAAGGCGCCGTTCGCCAACGACTTTAACATCTTGATCGCGGATTCCCCGAACGAGCAGGACAAGACCAAGGTGCTGGACGTGCAAATCTCGTCGGGATACCGGGCGCAATTCGGTCTGCAGACCAATCCGACGCTAATCGGCGCGAAGGTAAAAGTTACGGGTACGCTTGGCGCCTACAACAATTTCCCGGGGCTGAAATCCCCAACCTCGCTGTCGCTGCTCGAGGCCTCGCAACCGGGCGATCCCGGCTCCGGCGATCCGGGCACGGGAGATCCGGGAACGGGCAACCCGGGCACAGGCGATCCGGGCACGCCGGTTCCGCCGCTTCCTGACGGCACCGGCAAGAAGGTGCTGTTCGACAATACGCACGGCGAGGCGGCCGGCGCGGCGGATTGGGTCATCGACGGCGCATTCTCCGATTTTGCCGACGGTCTGAGAGCGGTCGGATTCACGGTCGATTCGCTCGACCGTCCGATCCCCTTCACGTTCGGCGAGCAAGCGATCACGTACGATAAGCTGAAGAACTACGACGTCTTCGTGATCGGCGAGCCGAACATCCCGCTCAAGAAGTCCGAGCAGGACGCCATGCTGCAATACGTGCAGAACGGCGGCGGCATCTACTTCATCGCCGACCATTACAACGCCGACCGCAACAAAAACCGCTGGGACGGTTCGGAAGCTCTGAACGGCTACCGGCGCGGCGCCTGGGACAACCCGGCCAAGGGCATGTCCGCAGAGGAAGCCGCTTCCCCGGCCATGCAAGGCGTCGTCAGCTCCGACTGGCTGGCCGACAATTTCGGCGTTCGCTTCCGTTACAACGGGCTGGGCGACGTCGACAACCTGACCGACGTCGTCTCGCCGGCTCAATCGTTCGGCATCACAACCAACGTCGGCTCGGTCGCGATGCACGCCGGCTCCACCCTGGCGATTCTTGACCCGACGAAAGCCAAAGGCCTCGTCTACGTGCCGACGAACGTTCCGGCATGGGCGAACGCCGTTGACCAAGGCGTCTACGCAGGCGGCCGCGCAGAAGGCCCGTTCGCGGCGATTGCCAAGGTAGGCACCGGGAAGGCGGCCTTCATCGGCGACTCCTCGCCCGTCGAGGACGCGACGCCGAAGTATGTCCGCGAAGACACCGGCGCGAGGAAAACGACCTATGACGGCTTCAAAGGCGAAGCGAACGACGCGACCTTCCTCGTTCAAACCGTCAAGTGGCTTGCCAGCCACGAGAGCTACACGAGCCTGAGCCAAGTGCCGGGACTTGCGCTCGACACGCCGACCAAGCTGCTTGCGTTCGAGGATCCGGCGAATTCGACCGAGCCGCAGCCTGAGCCTTGGGCCGCCCCGAATGCCGGATACAAGTGGTACGACCCGACGACGTTCAAGCCCGGCTCGTACGGTTCGAGCCAACAGCCGGACGTTCAGGCGACGTACAAGCTCGTGCATCAAAGCCAGCTGCCGAACGCGGCGACGTTCCAGATCCGCGTGCAGGCCGATAACCTCCTGCCGGGTCAGACGCTGTCGGGCCTCACGCTCGGCATCTACGTCACTGGCGGTACGCAGGTCGCCAAGGTTCAAAATGCCGACGGTACCTGGCCTTCCGCGTATAATTACAGCTCGTCCTTCTCGGTGACGGCCGACGCGACCGGCCATGCGGTGAAGGACCTGAACGTGCAGATCAATCCGTCCGTCTCCGGCGCGGCCAACCTTCGACTCCGCGTGAACGGCACGAATACGATCACCGAAGCGGTGACGATCGCGAACGTGCCTGCCGAGCCGCTGCCGCAAGACAAGCCGCCGGTTCCGGACAAGACCTCCATCGCTTCCGCGCGTCAAACCGCTGACGGCTCCCTGGTGACGGTAGAGGGTATCATCACGTCGGAACCAGGCGCGTTCGGCGGTCAAGCTTTCTATATCCAGGACGACACAGCCGGCATCTATGTGTATCAGAGCACGGCAGGCTTCCATGCAGGCGACGTCATTTGCGTCAGTGCCAAGAAGTCGCTTTACAATACCGAGCTTGAACTGAGCGATCCGGTCATCCTTGAAAAGATCGGTACGGCGCCGATCCCGGAACCGATCGTGCAGACAGAGCTCAGCGAGACCAATCAGGGCCGCCTGGTGACGCTGCAAAATGTCACGATCGGCAACTACATCACTGCAACGCCAACCGGTTCCTTCGAATTCGATGCCGGCGGCACGCATGTCCGCATCGACGGACGCACCGGCATTTCCATGGCCGCTTTCCAAGCGCAGTATCCGGCGGGCAGCGTCGTGAACCTGACCGGCATCTCCGCCATCTTCAAAGGCGTCTACCAGTTGAAGCCGCTATCGATGAACGACGTTCAGCTGGCGGACAAGGCCGCTCCGGTTACGACGGTGCAAGCGGACGGTCTGACCGGCGAGCAACAATTCGGCAACCGCGACGTGACGTTGACCTTCACAGCGACGGATAGCGGCGCAGGCGTGGAAAAGACGGAATACCATATCAACGGCGGGGCATGGACAGTGGTGCAACGGCCTGTCGTGATCTCCGTCGAAGGCCGCAACGTCGTCGCCTATCGTTCCACGGACAAGGCAGGCAACGTTGAAGCTGAGCAAAGCCTCGCTGTCTGGATCGACAAGACGAGCCCGAAGGTCGTGTTTTCGGGATCTCTGATTTTCCAGCCGACAGACAGCGCCATCGGATTGGCCGCCATTGTGACGGATGCGCTTAGCGGCGTGAAGTCCGTCGGCTACAAGCTGGATGGCGCCGCCATCGACGACATCCAGTCGATCTCGCCGGCCAGCCTCTCGGCGGGCGACCACACGCTCCTCGTGACAGCCGAGGACCATGCAGGCAACCAAACGACCGTCTCCGTCACGCTGACAGAAGCCGTGAACCTGGACAGCCTGTCCGCTCTGGTCTCGCTGGGCGAGGAGCAAGGCCTGTTCAAGAATCATGGAGCGGCGCAAAGCCTGCAATCCAAAATCAAGAACATCGCCAAAGCGAAGGGCGATGCCGACCGCGCCAAGCAGCTCAGCGAGCTCGCCGGCTGGATCCGGCAGCATACGAACAAACAGATCGATGCCGACTTCGCGGCTCGCTTGCTAAGCGCCGTCGCGTATATTCAAGCCAATAAATAAAGAACGATCGCCACGAACAGGCGAGAGGCCATCCTTTGGGCGCTATGCCCGTAGGATGGCCTTCCTACTAGAAAATAAAGTCCTAATTCAGGGAGACAAGATAGTCGGCAAGTTTATCGAAAGTATCCTCAAGATCCTTCTGAAGCAATTGGGCCATACCGTTGTAATTTTCTTGTTCCTCGGCGGTAGCGTTCACGGGGCAACCTTTCAATTTTAAAACCGTTCTTCCTTCGTCCTCTTCCAGCGTTATGACGTTCATGATCTCAAGCGGCCAGCTCACGCTAAAGGGCGCACGGACCGTGCGGCCTTGCTCATCGGAAAAGGAAAGGATATAAGCCACTTTCTCCGGTTCGACAACCTCTTGGTATGCAAATTTTCTCCACATCACCAGGCTCCCGTCAGGAGACGTCAGATTGCTTAAAAACTCGCCTCCTGAACGAGCATCCATTCTGACGACTTCGATGGCGAATCCATTCGGGCCCCACCATTTGGCGAAGTGCCGGAGCTCTGTCCATGCTTTAAATACGCGTTCGCGAGGGGAATCGAATACACGCGTAAATTCCAACGTTTGATCTTGATCGTTATGCATAACATCCTCCTTGTTTGTTACATAGAAGGCAGCATCAAGCCGATTTCACGCTGCTCTCTTTTAACCGCGCGCCTCGAATAACTCCCTGAGCATTTTATCCTTGTTATTTAGAAATTCCTTCATAACCAGGAAATGGTCCGTCTCCTCCAGCACCTGAACTTCGATGCCATCCGGCGTCAGGTTATAAATAATCGAATCGGGATATGCCATCAGGATCGGAGAATGGGTCGCAATAATAAATTGGGAGTTCTGCAAAACGAGCTCATGAATTCGCGTCAGCATCGCCATCTGACGAAGCGGAGACAACGCCGCCTCGGGCTCGTCCAGGATGTATAGTCCGTTTCCCCCGAATCGATGAACGAAAGTGGCGAAAAACGACTCGCCGTGCGACTGCTCATGCAACGACTTGCCGCCGTACGAATCTTTAATCCGACGCCCGGATGTAGGTTCGCTGTCCAACTCGTCGATCGTCGTCGCCAAATTATAGTAACTCTCTGCCCGGAAAAAAAAGCCGTCCTTCGGACGCCGCGGACTTCTGATCAATTGTATGTAGTCGAACAAGCCCGAATGAGTAGCTTGGGTTGAGAAAGAAAAGTTAATCGTCCCTCCCTCCGGATTAAATCCCCAAGCGACGGCGATGGACTCCATCAGCGTAGATTTGCCCATCCCGTTTTCGCCTACGATATAGGTCACCTTGGGGTGAAAATCAAGGGTATGCAGGTTGCGAATAACCGCCAAATCAAAGGGATAACGATTGTAAGAGGGGACTTGTTGTCTTTTAAGCTGAATTTGTCGTAAAAAGGAAGTCTGTTCGATCAGTTGGGTTCACTCCCCTGTTGGAATGCTCCGCCCTAACGGTTCCGTTTTTTCCACAATTTGAGTATAACACTTGCGATGAAAGGAGGGCGAATGGCCGCATGATTTTTGTCATGTAGCAACCGGATAACTGCTTAAATATGAAAAAGCGTGTGCCATCTTTTTAGCAAAATGCAAGGGCGGCTCAACCGATTGGATGTGTATATACATAACCAAAGGCTTGGTATACAGCCAGTGATTGTGCAGAGCGCTGACGATCAATCCTTGCTGGACGATCGCCTGCATAAAGCGAGGAACCTCTTCCTCTAATATCGCGATCTCGGCCAAACATAACGCATGATTGTTTTGATCCAGCGATTCGAACGACACCCCCGCAGGCACGACGGACTGGCTCAGGCGCCCTTGTACAGTTACTTTAAAATTGCGGTGCAAGGATACCGAACAAACACCTTGCTCTATGTTGCTTTTTCCATTCAGAATGTTTGCAAATTGCTCGCAAAGCGTCGTAAAGCTGTTCATTATGGAAACCCCCTTCTAGAAAATTTCCATACATATATTCATCCGAAAGCTTGAATATGTTGAAGGAATAAGACGCGCGGCAGAAGGCTGTCGTAATAGAAGCGAAAGCCATTGATTTTTTTACCAATATAGGTTATTTTATAGACGCTTAGCGATAAGCGAGTTCCTGACACGAAGGGAGATGTGTTTTAATGGCAGCTACTAATCTGGTGGTTTGGTCTTAAAACTCAATAGCAGGCATACGCGAAAAAGCGGGAAAGCACCGTTATTTGGTATGCCATCCAAAGTAACCTTTCGTGAACAATGCTGTTGCAGGATGCGATGAAGGTCGTATCTTATTTGCGTCGTTGATGCCGCGCGACAGCAGCTTCTTTAGAGGCTGCTTGTCCGCGGCATTTTTGCGTCCAAAAACAACATTAAAGGAGCTAACCAAAAAACGATGATGGAATTGAAACTCGAAAGCCTGATCTATGCCTTAAACCAACGGTTTAAGAAGGATATCATCTCGGCCGATTGCCAAACGATGCCGTTGCAGGGCGGAACTGTGGGAAATGTGTCCCTGGTAACAGGGACCGCTGAAACCTCGGATGGCGAAATATTACCGTACTGTATCGTACTGAAAACCCAGAAGAAGTGGGAGCGTTACGGCGATCCGGGTTCATGGCGCCGAGAATATGATCTCTATAGGTCTGACTTGGGAGCGACTTTCTCGGATGCTTTCCGCTGGCCGACCTGTTATCACACTGAGATGAATGCCGAAGAAAATGAATTTCAGCTGTGGCTGGAATATATCGATGGCGTAAGCGGTTTAGACTTAACCGGTGACATGTATGAACAGGCCTCGCTGGAGTTAGGACGCTACCAAGGCAAGCTGTATGCGGAACAGCCCGCTGTGCTGCAGAGCTTGACCAACTTAAGTCACGCGGATCTAATGAAGAATACGTATCTCCATTACCGGTCTTGGCCGGTCGTCTACAATTATATTCGCTCGGAGGACTGCGAATTCCCGCAGCACGTGCGGCAAATGCTCATCGACATCGATGAACACGCTGACGAGATACTCGCCCGTATCGAAATATTGCCCCTCGTGCTCTGCCACCGGGACTTCTGGGTGACTAACCTGATCTATGCCGACGGGAAAATCTCGCTCATCGACTGGGATACATCCGGATGGGGCTACCTGGGCGAGGACCTCGCAAGCCTGATTGCGGATGAAGCGGATATCGATCACATGGTCGAATACTACCAGCGCTGTGTCCCTGCGTATTACCAAGGCTTTTCGGAGTATGCGAATGTATCCCCTATTGCCGATCATTGCGTGTACGAGTTGATCCTCCTCAAATTCGGCTACAGGTTTGTCGAAGGGTATCTCCACACAGAGAACGATGATGAGAAAACGAAGTGTATCCAGATGCTTCAAAAAATCTATGAAATGAAGACCAGCCCTGTGCAGGTTTGACGCTAAGAAGAACTCCGAAACCCTTGAATGTGGGTTGTCGGAGTTTCTTTCATTACCGCAGTCCCCTGATTCAACCATGCGTTTTCCTCCTCTGTTTTGGTTCCTATCGATTCTAAAACGCGATTCTTTATAAAATCTTGGACTATAAGGCAACTTTTAGTGGAATAAGACGTCTTTAGTTTTGCGGGAGGAGGTGCCGATATGAAAAAGAAGTGTATTTTCGGGGTGCTTATTTGTGCGATCGCAGCTGTGCTGCTTGCAGGATGTGTCGACAGAGATCGCAACGAGTTAGGCACACCTTCGACGTCGCCGATATCATACGGGGATGCCAAGCGCGTTGCTGCGAGCGATTTGCAAAAGTACGTAAACCGCCTGATATCTCTGGATCATATATACCAGAACCATAAAGTTAAATTTCAATCATCGTACACCGACGAGAAATCCGGGGCGGGCTTCTTGCAAATCCGCCGGATTGGCGACCACTCGAAGCCGTACTCCGAGGAGGAGAAGGATGCGCTAAGGCAATCGATCTACGAGGCGATCGGGGCCAAATTTCCACTCGCCATAGAGGCCTACACGATCGGCAAACAGCCAATGGCAACGGGTAGAATCACAGCAATCGACGAGACAGGAAGATTGCTGATTGTCTCGAGCGACAAGTACTTGGACCAAGAGAAAAAGATGCTCGACGCTGCATGGTACGGGATGGCTGATGACGGGATCATTCTCTACGAAGGTAAGCTGCTCGCGCTAACCGACATTAAGATCGGCTCTACGGTCAAGGCATGGAGCGAAGGCCTGATGTTGACCAGCTATCCGGAGCAAACGACGGGTCTAAAGCTCGAAATTACGGCTTTGGATGACGGAACGGGCGATGCGAGAGGCGTCGTTACAGCACTGACGAAAACAGGAGAAGGCGTGAACATCCAGCGCACGATCGAGATTGATGAAGTTAAATATGATCTCTCTTCGAATGCGCAAGTATGGTTAAACGGCGAGAAGAAAGCCATCGCGGACATCAAAACCGGAGACCATGTGAAGATTTGGTTTTCGGGATTGACGGGCCTGCCAATGTCGGTTACCCAAGTCGTCGTCGAACGATAGCTTTACACGAATATCCATTTCCGATAACATCTTGCATAGAATCAGCTAAAAGAGCCTTTCATTCGCATTAAGGGTTAACTGTCGGTCGCTTAAGCCGCATTATGAAACCGCATCCAATCAATAGCTTTCATTTCCCAAATGGGAGGATTAAACAATGGCCTATCCGAATCGTTTACCCAGGTCGACTCCGGCAGCGCAAGGTCTATCGCCACAAGCGATTATCGGCTTTCTTGATGCGATCCGCGACCGTCAGTTGGAACTTCACAGCTTCATGTTGCTCCAGCGTGGCGAAGTCGTGGCCGAAGGCTCATGGGCCCCGTACCAGCCCGAATATCCGCATATGCTGTTCTCACTGAGCAAGAGCTTCACGTCGACGGCGATCGGCTTCGCGGTGACGGAAGGGCTGCTGTCGCTGAACGATCCGGTTATTCGTTTCTTCCCGGACGATGTCCCGCAGACGGTATCGGATCATCTGAAGGCAATGCAGATCCGGCATCTGCTGATGATGGGCACCGGGCATGCAGCGGATGTGACCGGCAGCCTACATAAGGAGGACAACTGGGTTAGAGCCTTCTTGCAACAGCCGGTGGAATACGCTCCGGGTACGCACTTTGCTTATAATAGCGCTGCTACGTACATGCTGGCCGCCATACTCGACAAGGTTGCCGGCCAATCCCTCCTTGACTTCCTGAAGCCGCGGCTATTCGAGCCGCTCGGGCTGTCCGAAGGGACATGGGAAACATGCCCGCGAGGCATCGCGACCGGCGGCTGGGGTCTGAACATTACAATCGAAGACATCGCCAAGTTCGGTCAATTTTATTTGCAGCGCGGAGAATGGGAAGGCAAACAGCTCCTGCCTGCCTCATGGATCGACGAAGCGACAAGCTTCCAGATCGATAACGACGACGGCAGAGCGAACGACTGGACGCAGGGCTACGGATATCAATTCTGGCTCTGCCGCCACGGCGCATACCGCGGAGACGGCGCATTCGGCCAATTCTGCCTTGTCCTGCCGAAGCAGGAAGCCGTACTCGCCATTACTTCCGGCGTCGGCGATATGCAGGCTGTTCTGGATGTCGTGTGGTCCGAGCTGCTGCCGGCCCTCTCCTCGGACGATGTGAAATTGGACCCGGCAGCAGAGGCGAAGCTGACCGAGCGTCTCGCCGTCCTGCAAATCCATCCTTCGCAAGGTGCGCCGTCCTCTCCGGAAGCGCTGAAGCTAGAAGGCCGAGTCTTCCGCTTAGAACCGAACGAGCTGAAGCTTGACTCGATCGCGCTGCGATTCTCTGAGAATAACGCCGAGGTGGTGTTTTCCGATGAGCATCATGGCGATCAGGCCGTGGAATTAGGCCATGGCGAGTGGCGGTCGAGTCGGCTCCAAAACGATGACATCAAGCAAGGCGTGAACCAGCGGGTAGAAGGAAGCTTCGCGTGGGGGGACGATGGCGCGCTGAACATCCGGTTGATCTTCGTAGAGACTCCTTTTACCTTCTCGCTTGCCTGCCGTTTGGAAGGCGACACGCTCGTCGTTCGGGTCTCGACCAACGTCGGGTGGGAGAACGGCCGAGTACTTACGATTCAAGGTCAGGCAGCCGCGTTGGCTTGAACTGAGGATGCAGAAGCGTACAAAAACCGCATGCTAGACAAATGGAAAAGACGATCCGTCCTTTACGGCGGATCGTCTTTCTGCATTACTTTATCGTCTCCCGTTAGTTTAATGGATCATTTATTTATGAGTCTTAATAAATCAGGTCATCTCTAGTTTCAATTCCTTGAACTTCGCAATAAACTCTATACTTATTTAGGACGGTATAAACATCATCTTGCCCAATAATTTGATCGTTCTCATCAAAATATTGCAGTGAGCCACCCAATACAAACAGAGTTATCACTTCTTCATTTTCTGTTATAAGGGTATGAATGTCTCCTGGCGGCTCAAATATAAAGGTTCCCGGTGCAGCAACCCATTCTCGCCCTTCGTATCTCCATTTCCCCTGAATGTTATAGCCAATTACCGATCCCCCGGTGTGTCTGTGTCTTCCCAAAACCTGATTGCTCTTAATCTTAAATAAGAAAATCCACGTTCCGGTGTTTAAATCAAAACGTAAGGGTTTGAAGTAGCACGAGTGATTATCAGTGAACGGAATCCAAGGCAGATCCTCAATACTCACAATTCGCTCCGGCAACTGAAATTTCTCTGCGAGTTTTATAACGGATTCTTCAATTAGGGAATTCATTAAAAGCACCTTCATTCAATTTATTTAGTTCTAATTATTATTCGAAGGCAGTATTTATTTCCCCTTTATTTCCATTCACTGTAGTCACGTTAAATTTCCAGATAGCTGAACAGCCAGCCGTATCTCGACGGCAGGCTGGGTAAATGCACTATCGTTCTCCGTTAGCGTAGTCTAGAGACTCGTTTATTCAGTTCCCAAATAGCATTTTTATTACTGTCCCATCGAAGCATTTTGAGTGCATTGTCATAGTCGACCCATTTATATTGACAATGCTCCGTCGAAAGAAGGAAATCTTGTTCGTGCAACTCTACCCCGAAACTATATTCGGGTATTACATACTTTTCCTCGCCCCACATAAACTCACCTACTACAAACTCAACGGGAATTGTACTTAGAGAGTCTAACGTAATAATTTTATTTTGAACCGGTATTCCAGCCTCTTCCCATGCTTCTCTCCTAGCAGCTTGTAACGGCGTCTCCATACCTTCGCCTCCGCCAGCAATTGCCTTGCCAACAGCCTTCTTCACTTCTTTGAAATATGGCAAATAAAGGTTCATGATCTTTTAGTAAATATGGTAAAACCAAAACCTGAAAAGGACTTCTCATCTATAGCACCTCATTCCGCTAATGTTTCCCGTCAGCGCAATGTCACATAAATTTATTTCGCACAGAACTTCTTTATTTCAAGAACTTGGTTTAAACTTATCCTTCCCGTTACGCCTTGATTTGGTCTTTTTCCATGCCAATATTCAGATTTCAATAATAAGTTGATATCAAAAATGCGTTCCCAACTGATTCTCTTTAATCGCTCGTAAAGATAATAGTCAATATCTTTAAGACGTTCTAAATCTTCGTCATCTTCCTCATTTAAAGCACAGTGGGTATTGCTCAATACGCAATGCCAAGCTTGAAAATCAGATATTAAAACATTATTGTCGTCCAGTTCGATCTTAAGCAACACACCATTTTCTCCTTTAGACAAATAACCGCTCATACTTAAATCAGGTCTCTCTGTCCATACCCATACTGGGAACTCGCCTTTATAGAGACTAAGTCGAATTTGCATCTGTTTCATCATCCATGTATAAGCTTCAATGAACTCGGTCCAAATGTAATCAGGGTCACCAACTAAGTAACCAACACTTTTTGACTTTTCCCAACATTCGAGTCTTTGAATAGTCCAATAATTTCCCATGTTCCACCTTAACCCTTATTTACGCTAATCTGCCATTTAGTTGAATGAAAACGGTAGTCGCACTTTTTAGCCGACTGCCATCGTATATTTAGAGCTACCGTAGCAGAACGATCTAAAAGTTTTTTCGAGCGAGAAATAAAATTACCGCTTGGGGTTTTACTACAACTCCACCGTGTTCATCGATAATATCGCGAATTTCATTAAATAATTCGGTACGCAACCCCTCGGGAATTTGTCGATGCCTTGAATTTGTATTCAATAAAGAAATATACTCATTTGCTGAATATTGATCGTTCCAGCGATATTGTTTTACTTCGAGATCCTTGAACAATCCAGTTCCAATGGTCAAGTCGGATCTGTCCTGAATTATTTGATTAATCGTGGGGTTGTTTGAATCATCCAGGTGTGGAGCGTATCGCTTATAACACTCCCTAATTTCATTAAATAGACCGTCAAATGAAGGAACATGAACTGTCCAGAAGAATGCAATAACACCCTGGTTACTAAGTAAGTCAAATACCTTACGATAACCGATTTCTTGTGGCTGAATAAAATGAAAGGCTGTTCCAGATATCGCCAAATTAAAAGCAGAATTCATTTTATTTTGCCAAGACTCAAAATCAGAGTTAATGACTTTAATACTTGGTGTATCAATAAACTTTGTACGCGTCAGGTCTGCTAAGTTTTGCCCTAATTCAATGCATGTAATATTATTAAATCCCGCATTTACAAAACCAATTGTTTCCTGACCTGTTCCACAACCAATTTCGAGAATGTTCTCCTTAGTAGATATGGAAGAGTAATTCAAAATGTCTGAAAAGAGTTATGTGGGGTAATCTGGTCTAAACTTATCGTATTCTTGTGCCACATCATTGAAAGTGTGTTTTTGTTCCATTCTTATCTTCTCCTTTGAGTAAAATAAAAAACTCCCGTCCCGTAAAGGGACGAAGAGTTTATCTCCGTGTTACCACCCAATTTCACCAATGCCGATGCATTGACCTCTCTTCAGGTACGACAACAAACAAGTTGTTTATACCCTAGCACTATAACGGGTGCGACCGACACACCTTACTCCCAAGTGACTTGGTTTCGAGCGGGCAGCTCAGAGACCATGTTCACCGGACTTCTCTTTACCCCCTTTCAGCGAACAGGGGCTCTCTGGAAAAGAGGCATCCGATTACTCTTTCTCTTCAAATCATTTGAAGGTTTTATTGTGGTAAGATTTTAACATCTAAAAAATGGATTAGCAACAACTTATTTCAAGGACATTCCTTGACATTGGTAATTACACTAAACTGCCAGTTAGCGTGGAGAAGGCAGCCGATTGTTCTCATTGCGGCTGCCTTCGGGTCCTCTTTGAACTATTGTTGTCGCTTATGGGACAATGTTTTTGAGTTCCGACAATCACAACTGATCGGGCAGACCATGCAGATACATATTTATGCAGTCCGTATTGCTTTTTAACGCTTGAATCGTTTTCGCATTCGGAGTCTTATATAAGGTCGAATAATCAACCTCGTCGTACGCTTCCCGAATCGGAAAAGCCAGTTTTTCTTCCTCCAATGAGAACTCGGCGCAGATTCCAGGTTTATTGCCTCGGGGGTCCAAGCGGATCCACTTTTCCAATTCGAGTACATAAACAGCGTTTAATGCATGAATACAATAGCCGGTATCGGGCGTGTCGCCTATCGTAAGTCGCTGGTAGCAGAAGCCCGAGGGTATTCCTGCTCTTCGTAATATGGCACATAGAAGGTTGGCTTTTGCATAGCAAATGCCTTCTTGATGCATCAATGTCTCCGACGCGGAACAAGTAATTCTAGAACTCTGGATATCCCAGGAATGATCGATTGCATCGCGGACGTATTCATAAGACTTCTTAATGAAATCCACTTGACCTTGCGATGAAGCTTCCAATTTGGAAGTCAGTTCGGCAATCAAAGGGTGTTCAAAATCCACCTCTTCTGTCGCGATCAAGTAATCGTTAACGATTTGCGATTCGCATACGAGATTCATTCCATCCCGTCCTTTAGCTGCAGCTTATCCCCCATCTTCATCACCCTCCATTAATCAGTAAGATTGGCTTCTATTATAAGAATAGCTATCAATAAATTCCATCCTTTGTACTCTGCTACCGGTTAACAGATATTTAAGATTTCGAACTTATAATTGATGAGACTACATTGCGGAAATAAGATTTGGAGGAGATTACGAGGATGGCGAAAGCATCATCAAGCACATTGTCGGCAATCGGCAGCATCGCTGCAAAGGTTCCTGAAATTACGATTTACTTCTGGCTCATCAAGCTGCTGACGACCGGTATGGGCGAGGTGGCGTCCGATTACTTGTTCGAAGCATTGAACCCGATCATCTCGGGACCGCTTAGCGTGATTATTTTTATAGCTGCCATGATCTTGCAGTTCAAAGCCCGCCGATTCGTGCCTTGGGTGTACTGGCTCGTGGTCGTGATGGTAAGCATATTCGGCACGATGGCCGCGGACGTCGTCCGCGTCGGCTTGGGAATTCCCTACATCGCTTCGACCGTGTTCTTCGTCGCGGCATTGGCCGGCATCTTGATCACATGGTATGTCAAAGAAGGAACGCTATCCGTCCATAGCATCTATACCAGAAGGCGCGAGACGTTCTATTGGCTCACTGTCCTGATTACTTTTGCGCTCGGCACTGCGGCCGGAGACATGACAGCCGATTCGATGCATCTCGGGTACCTTCCGTCCGGCTTGTTGTTCGCGGGCGTGCTCGCCATACCGGCGATCGGTTTCTTTTGGTTCGGTTTAAAGGAAATAACCGCGTTCTGGTTCGCGTATATCATGACGCGTCCGGTTGGCGCTTCGTTTGCGGACTGGCTCTCTGCTTCCCACACGAGCGGCGGTCTCGGGATCAGCAAAGGAGAAGTGAGTCTTGTACTGACCGTGCTGATTATTATTTTGGTCGCCTTCCGGGGAGGAACGGCAGTCAAGGTCACTGAGCCTGAGCCTGAACTCGCACAGGTCCAGCAAGCCTAAAAAGTCGAACGTCGAAACCGGATAGTCTGGAATTTCATCGTTCCGCCGTCGCATCAAAATAACAAGCCGCGCAATGCGCGGCTTTGCTTTCTTCATACGACGCCTTCCTGCATCGCCTGGTTGGGCAGGCGGAACTGCTCGACGCTTAGTCCTCACTCGCCAACTCGATATAGGTTTCGTGAACCGCGTTCAGCAGCCGGTTTGTCGTATCCAGGCTGTATTCCCAGAACATGATGCCGGCCAGCTTGCCGGTTTTCACATATTCGCACTTGCAGCGCAGCGATTGTTCGTCGTCATATGAGATGAAGGTGTTGCCATTGAACAAGTACGGCGCTTTTGCTTCGTCATCCCAATGCCGGACATATCCGTTCTTGTCGATGTACTCGGCCGTCAACTGGGTAAAATCAGGCCCGTATCCGCCGGTGCCGGCCGTCATTTGATAAAGCCCGTTGTTGCGTTCCGGCACGTCCTTCCACATGCGGGAGTAGAAAGCGCCGCCAATGACGATCTTCTCGCGCGGCACGCCCGCTTGCGCGAACATACGGACCGACGCGTCGGCGCTGATTCGGAACAGATCGCCGGTCGGCGTGAACAGGTTGGTATGATGGCCGGTAAAGGTTTGGAAGCCGCCGCGCATATCGTAGGTCATCAGCATGATGAAGTCCAGATATTTCTGAGCTTCTCTCATTTCGGTTCCGTCGATGAAATATTGGTCGGCGCCTGCGGCGATCGTCAGCGAATAATGCCGGCCTCTAGCCGCGCCTTCACGGTCGAGCGCTTCCCTCAGCGCCTTCAGCAGCAGCGTGAAGTTCGTCTTGTCGTCCGGCGACGACGCAATGCTTGCTGCTGAATAGCTGGGATATTCCCAGTCGATGTCGATGCCGTCGAACGGGTGATCCCGCAGCGCCTGTACAGCCGATTCCGCCATAAGGCGTCTGCCGTCCGCCGTGGCCGCCGCTTCGGAAAATCCGCCCGCCCCCCAGCCGCCGACGGACAAGACGATCGCCAGCTCCGGATTGAAGGCTTTCAAAGCCGGCAAGCGGTCCAGCTGCTTCAAATGGCCGATGCGAATGGCATCGTCAACGACGTGGCCGAAAGACACGTTCAGGTGGGTCAGCTTCTTCGCGTCAGCCTCCGTGATTTTCGAAAGCGCGCTGTCGACTGCGTAGCACGCCGTAATCCAAGGATGTGTCATTTCCGAATCATTCCCTTCTCTCTCGTTGATGACGATCACTCAATCGGCAAGCCGCGTCAGTACTTGGAGCGCTTCGCGGCCGATGCCCAGCTTATAGCCGGCAGTGGCGTAGCGAATCCCGCCTTCGCCGTCCAACACGAGCACGAGCGGCAATCCTGCGCTGGCAAATCCGAGCCTTGCTGCCGCTTCGCGCATCGACGCCTGCTCGCGGTCACGCACGAAAACCGTGCCGCTCGGCAGGCGGTCATAGGCGGACGGATCGAACGATGCCGTCCAGCCTTCGTCGCCGACCCCGAAAATAACCGGCGCGCCGAGCTTCGCGTATTCAGCCGCGAGCTCGCCGATCTCGCGCAGCAAATGCTTGGACGGCTCGCGATCCGGTTCAATCCATGCGACCACGGCGCTTCGCGAACCGGCGAGCTCGCCAAGCGTGCGCCCCGTTCCGTCCGGGAGCGCTAGCGACCATGCAGGCTCCGTACGGCCGAGTACGGGAATGTCGGCCAGCAGCTGCCGGAACGTCAGCGGCAACTGCTGGCGCTCACCCGGCCGAACAGCGAAATGAGTCAGCCGCACGAGCGTTGTGCCGTCCTTGAGCCGGGTCCCGGTGAGCAGGCGGTAGGAGCCCGATTCGAGCTCGAAAGGCTCGTCGTACACATCCGTTTTGCCGTGCGGATAGAAAAGCGTCTTATATTGGCCGTTTTCCAAACGAGAGAAGGAGAAGTTCTCGAAATAGGCCGCAGCGTGCGTATCGGCTCTCGCTGCCGGGTCGCGCAGCAGCATCACGCTGCCGGTCACGGCAGGCGTTGCTACATGCGCGGCATCCTGCGCAGCGTCATGCGCGGCGTCCTGCACAGCATCGTGCGCGGCGTTATGCGCAGCAGCCAGTTCGAACGCTGCGTCCTGCCACGCGCCGCCCGCCAGGTACTGCGGCTTGCGCTCGACGGGATGCAGACGCGCGGGGATTCCGAAGCTCCGGCAAGCCGCGGCGAACAGGATGTCCCGCGAAGCGCGGTCGCCCTTCCCGAGCCGGAAGCTGCCGATCGGCGTCGCCGAGCCTTGGTAGTACGTCATGTCTTCCACGACTTCGAATTCGTTCGCCAGCCTGTTCGCCCATTGCGCCGGATCGCGGCGGTAAAGCGCTTGCTCTTCTGCGGTGATGGCCGATTGGAAAGCTGATTTGTAAGGAACGATCATTTCGAAAAAGACGCGAGGGCACAGCACGTATTTAACGAACGTTTCCTCGTCGAACAGACTTCGGAACGGCAGCGCGCCGTTCAAATGATCCTCCAGCGTCGGCCGGAACGTGTCGGTCAAATCTTTGACGTTCAGGCTTTCGAGCAGCCTAAGCGGGAGCTCGCCGTGCGCAGAAGTTTGTTCCCGCAGGAATTCGGCGATTTCATGACTGTTGCCTTTGGCGGCTCTCAGCATGCTCCAGACCCGGTCCGCCGGAAGCCCCAGTTCGCCCGCCAGCCGGACGGCCTCGGCTTCGCTGACGAACGTCTGCTCGAAGCCTTTCCGGATTCGCGCCCCTTCCTGAACGCGTTCATGATGCCGCCGCATCTCTTCTTCCGGGATCGTCTGCGCGGCGTCGTCCGGCAGTTCAGGCGGCGGGACCATCTCTAAGTCGATGACCGTGCCGGATTCCGGTTCGATCCGGTCCAACGTGATCTCGAACGTATCGCCATCGCGGACGCGGATTTTGTTCTCGCCCCAATAATCGCCGTTCGAAGCATGTACATACAGGTCGCCGAAGCCGGTTTTGAGCGACACCTCGCCATCCGCGTTCGAGACAAGCTTGGCGATCGGCGTGAACTCCGCATAGTTATACACCTGCAGCAGTACGAGGGCGCCTTGAACGGGACGTCCTTCGGCGTCCACGACCCGCACCTGGATCGTCCGGGTCGGCGCATAGCCGTCCAGCAGGTTGATCTCCGTGTACCACTCGTGCGCCAGCGTGATGTCCTCCGGCCCCGGGTAGTTGGCCGGCACCCGCGTGTTGACGAGCATGGCCCGCCGCGCATGGCCGCTGAACCAGCCTCTGTTCAGACGCGGTTCCGGCTCGCAAGCGCCGATGTAGTGCCACTTGCCGTCCGCCCACGCTTCGACCCAGGCATGGTTCGAATCGCTATGCGCCCACCTTGGCGTATAGCACTGGCGCGCCGGAATGCAGACGCTGCGAAGCGCGGCCACCGCCAGCGTGGACTGCTCGCCGCAGCGGCCCAAGGCGGTCCGGATCAGCGTGAGCGGGGACACGGTCCGAATATCGTTACCGATATACGTCGCCTTCTCATGGCACCAGTGATTCGTTTCCAGAATGGCTTCTTCCATCGATAGGCCGGACACGCGGTCCGCCAGCTCGTCATGCAAAATGCCGCGGCTATCCTCGACATTTTCGTTGTTGACCCGGTACGGCAGCACGAAATGCAAAAATTCGTGATCCGGCACGCGGCTGCCCCAAGGCATTTTCCGGCGGATCTCCAGCGTGCGCCGCACATGGCTCAAGAACAGCTCGCCGTCGTAGTCGGCCAAATCGTTCAGCGGCATGTAGGCGTACAGAAACTTGAGCGCCCAGACTTCCTCTTCGGTGAGACGCTCGTCGAATATGCCAAACAGCTCCTGCTCCCTTGCCTGTGCCAGCTTGCGCTTTTGCTCGAATTTACGCTCGATTGTCGTCCTCGTTAATTCGTCCATCGAAAATACCGCAGCGCCCGTCGCCATCCCGATTCACTCCCTCCACAGCTTCCCGTCTTCCCGGATATAATAGATGGATTTTGCGTCTGTCGAGGGTGCGGACATCTGGAACAACCGACCGGTCGTCTCGATCTCCGGTACGATCGTCCATTCGTCGTCGCCCATCAGCGCCCCCGCGTCGCGGCTATATGCGCCGTGCCGTTCATAATGATTGCGCTGCCGGTAATACAGCCGGCGCAGCTCCCATTTGACGATCTCGTCGACCGGCATCTCGAACGAGTCCAAGCCTTCGGCGCCAGCGAAGACGACGTATCCCCACAGTTCGGGATAATGCATATTGACGATGCCCATCGGCGACCAGACCCAGTTGTCCTCCGGATACGGCCGGCCCGTGTCCGGGTTCAGCACCTTCCGATAGCTGCCGTCCTCCGCTTCCGCCCGCCATTCGACGCGGGAGAAATTGACGCGCCAGAACTCCCCGGGCAGCGGCGCCCGCCCGCCTGGCGCGCATTCCCGCAGGCTGACCCAAGGCATGGCGACCTCGACGCTCCAGCCCCGATTGCCCGCTCCAGGCCGGTTCAGCTCTCCGTCGATATGAACGGCCGTCTTCAGCCCGGCAATATCCCATCCGTTCAGTGGCGGTCCGCCGTCGCGGTACGGCTTGACCAGGAACAGATCCCACACCGTGTTTAGCGCGTTGATCTCAAACTCGTAATACTGGTGGGTATCGCCGTCGGGATCGATGAAAATTTCAAAGTCGTTGTCGTGAAAGATGACCGAGTCCCGCTCCGTCAACGTCGCCCAAATCTGGTCTTCCTCCATCTCCACGCCGAAGTAGAAATAGTCGTCGTCCCACAGCATTTTAGCTCTCGTCCGCTTGGACGGCCTTGACTTCAGGTCCCCTTCGATGTCGACGAACTCATCGGTCCAAGGGGCGTCCGCCCAAAACGGCTTGTTCAGCCGGCCGTCCAGCTCGAGCGGTCCCGAGGCTCGACGGCATATATAATGCTTGGGCGCATACGCGATGCTCGGCTCCGGAACGCCGGTCTTGTACATGCGGGTGTCCTCCGATCTGTCGTCCATCCGACTCCAGTCTTTTACGCCTCCGCCCACAAGCGGCGCAGGTTGTCCATGCCCAGCTTGGAGCCGAGCTTGCAGTCTTCGATGCCTTCGAACTCGACGGTCAAGTAACCGTCGTAGCCCGAAGCTTTGACCAGCTTCAGGATACGCCGCATGTCGAGCTCGCCCTCGCCGACGATCGCGCCGCGAAGATAGTTTCCGTGCGAGGTGACGAACCAGCCGGTCTCGCCCGGCAATTCGTCATAGGGACGTATATAGAAGTCCTTAATATGAACGAGAGACGCGTAAGGCAAATTGTTCATTACCCCGACGATCGGGTTTTCGTCCACGCACAGGAAGTTGCCGACATCGAGCGTCGTCTTGAAGTTCGGCCGGTTCACGGCATGCAGGATGCGCTGCACCCGGTCGCTGGCTTGCGCGCTGAATCCGTGATTTTCGATCGTCGTCGTGATGCCGAACTGCGCGGCATAATCGGCGATCATTTGACTGCCGCGCACCATCAGGGGGAAATGCTCGTCGAACCAGGCGATCGTCATTTGTTCCTTCGGAATCGTAAACGCGGTGACGTCATGGCGCATATGCTTGACGCCCATGCGGGCGACGATGTCGACATGCTGCTTGACGCGCTCCACTTCCTGCAAGAACAGCGCTTCCGTCTCCTGCACGAAGTTGGCGGGCATCGAATAGTTGGACAATTCGATGCCGCATTCGCGTGCCTTCTCGCGGACGGCGTCCGCCAATGCCGGATTGTCGATGAGCGTGTAGCCGTAAGGCACCATTTCCATATGCGCTCCGCCGTTATCCTTGATCCATTGGATGACGTCGAGGACGGTCATTTCCCCCGCCTTGAGGGCAGGCAGCAAGCTGTAAGTGCTCAAACCGATTTTCATCTTGTTCCACTCCTTCGATTGTAGGGTCCGAATATTGGCGGCTTCGCCGATTTCGCAAAAATCAATCTAATGGTTCGGACGGGGTGCGATCGACAGCGTAAAGATCCGATATGGTCCTACGGGAATGCCTGAATCCTCGTTCAGTTCGCCGCCGCGCCGCTCCATGATATCGCTTGCATAGACGCGCTCACAAGGGAAGGCAGGGATCACGGACAGCTCCGAGTCCTCGCCGCTCCAATTGAACCAGCGGACGATCAAGTCCCCGGTATCCTCGGCCACCTTCACGGCGGACAACGCCAGATCCGTCGCCTGCCAAGCCAGCCAGCTATATTCCGGCGCGACAGTGCCGCGATGAATCGTTGTCGGCTTCACGACCCATGGCGCCTGGTACTGATAGGCCGCCGCGTATGCAGACGTCTGAAGCCCGCCGGCTCCGTGCGGAATGATCATGAACTCCGCGCTGTGCGGACCTTGGCACTGAGCTTCCGGCGTCGGGAACACGCCCCAGTCGCCCAACTCCCCTACGGCGCGCAGCAGGGTGACCGCGATTGTATTCCTTTCGTCGCCGAGCACCTCGTACTCGTTTAAGCCCCGGTTGGCGACGGTCACGCCGGCTTCCTCGTCGAACATGCTGACGAACGCCTGCTGATGGTGGCAGAAGCTTGGATTTGTCCATTCCGCTGCCGGCGCGTTGTCCCGATCGGCCGCTTCGAAGATCGAATCGGCGAAGTGCCGGTCCGTGTTCAGGTCCGTCGGAAACAGCACGCGGATTCGGTGATCCTTCGCCCGGTTGTCGAATTCGGTCCGCACCTTCAGCCCTTTGCCGTTCTTCTCGAGCGTAATCACCGTGCGGATGCGCAGCGTGACCCTCTCCCGGACGCGGGCCGACTTGCGGTTCGTAAACCATACCAGCTCTTCTCTTTCCGTGGCCAGAAGCGGCTCCGCTTCCTTCGGGATGTCCCAGTGATGGATGATTTCCAGCGATGCCGCATATGGCGTATCCGTCAGCACATTCACTTCCGCCTGCAGATGCTCCGTGGTGATCGGCCGCTCGCCCTCGGGTTGCCTGTACATGTATTCGTTGCCGATGTCCCCGGTATCTTCGTATACGCACAAGCCGCGGAACGTCTTCCCGCTTGACTTGTCGGTCAACGTTAGCGATCCGTTCGCCTCCACGCCGACGCGAAGGGACTCGTTTTCCAGCGTGCGGGCATCCGCTACGAGCGACGAGCCGCCGACCGCCTGAAGCGGCGATGCCGACGGAACGAACGCATAGGCGCGATGCCCGTTCGCCGGCACCTCGACCGCCTCGAACGCGATGCTCACCGTGCGGGCAAAATACGGCTGGCGAAAACGGTCGTCCGGCAGGTCGTACCCGAAACGGAGGCCCTGATCGGTCACGCGGCACGGAAAGCGGCGCCCGGTGCCGTCCACGACATATCCCTCTCCGACCGTCAGCGACTTCATCCGCCGCTTCATTTCATCAAAGGAAACGCCGTCCCTGAAATAGATGCGGCCGACATCCAGCTCCGCAGTCACGACGCCGCTCCGCGCCCAGCCGGTCGCATTGAACACGACAAACGGATGCGCATCGGCATGCTCCGCAAATACGGACGTATCGATTCGATCCGCGATATATGCCGCGCTGTCGTCGACGATCATTTCGGCCGTTTGGCGGCTCTTCTCGAATCGCGTAACCATCTCGCGGTGGACTTCGTCCACGCTGCAGCCGCAAATGCTGTCGTGAGGATGGTTTTGCATTAACGTTTTCCAGGCGTGAAGCAGCTGATGATGCGGGTACGCCGCGCCAAGCAGGGAAGCGTAGGCCGCCAAAGGCTCGGCCGCTTTTTCCAGCAGCGATTGGCCGCGTTCATTCATCTGCTTGAGATAAACCCTTGCGGATGCCGTATTGACCAGCGTCCCCCAACCGTCCGTACGCTGGCTTCTCAGCTCTCCGCGAATGACGCGGAGGTCGCCGGGGATGGATTTTTGAAGCGCTGTCATATAATCGTCGAAATTGGAATGCCGGAACTCCGTATCCGGGAACAGTTCGCGGGCCGTTTGAAGCGCTTTCGATAAATCCGTTTGGATCGGTTGATGATCGCATCCGTTCATGAACAGCAAGTGCGGGGTGGACGCGTAACGTTCCGCGTCGGCCAATTTTTGTTCCCAATACTTAGCCGCGGCTTCCCGGTCTGCCGGAATCTCGTTGCCGTTGCTGTACCAGTTCGCGAACAGGATGCCCAATACTTGCGACCCGTCCGGCGATTCCCAGTGCAGCTCCGAATAAGGAGACTCGTAGCTCTGCTCGCCGACGGTATTGTTGAACCCGGTAGGCTTCACGCCCCGGCCGAACACGGCCGTATCGATGTCGGCTTGCCGGAGAAGCTGCGCCGCCTGCCCTATGTTACCGAACGAATCCGGGAAGTAGCCGATTTTGGAAATGGCGCCGTATTCCCTCGCGTCCCGGTGCCCGGCCAGCAGGTTCCGGACGTTGGCTTCGCCGCTCGTCAGAAATTCATCCTGCAGCACATACCAGGGGCCGATATGGATGCGCCCCTCCCGAACCCATCGTTTCAATTGCGCTTTCCGTTCCGGCCGGACGCTTAAATAGTCTTCCAGAATAATCGTTTGTCCGTCCAGGTGAAAACTTTTATACGCAGGATCCAGCTCGAGAATCTCCAGCAACCGATCCATCAGTTTAATCAGATGGAAGCGATGCTTTTCGAACGGCAAATACCATTCTCTATCCCAATGTGAATGGGATATGATGTGCGCGGTCTTTTTGCTTCCTATGGCGTTGTTCATAGGTCCTCCCACTGTCCAATCGCATATATCTTTTTGAGGCTGGTACCCGTTCTTCGACTTTATTATAGCGCCGAATCGACGATCCGTAAATGATATGATATATCTTTTTAACGGATTTTAGATAACTTTGATATACCTATAATAGAACTACACACGCTGCAGGATATAAAAAAGCCTTCCCGCCGGCGATGATACGCCGCAAGAAGGCTGAGACCCTATCGTATGTGGTTAGTCGTTCAAGTCTTGCGCTTCGGGCCCCGGTCCCACGGACTGCTTCGGGATCCACTTGACCGGTATTTCTTGGCGCTCCTGCTGCCGGGTTCCGGTCTCCAGCTGGTCCAGAATCATCATGGCCGCCCGCTTCCCGATCTCCTTGTAATCCTGCTCGATCGTCGTGATCGGAACGTCTGCCTGAAGCGCCACATCCTCGTTGTTGTCGAAGCCGACGACCGACAATTGGCCCGGGATGTCGACGCCCAGTTCGACCGCCGCTTTGATGACGTCAAGCGCCACCAGATCGTGTTCCGCCTGGATCGCCGTCACGCCCAGCTCCAGCATTTGCTGAAGCAGCGATTTGTAGAACGTCTTCCGGTTCAATGCATTTCCTTCGGCTTCTTTGGGCAGATCGCTGAATACAAGGTCGATATCCACCAGGATGCCATTATCGCTCAGCGCTTTGCAGTAGCCGAAAAAACGATCCCTTACCGTGCTGCGGTATTGGATGTTGATCGTCGATAAAAACGCGATGCGCGTGTGGCCCAGCGCGATCAGCTCCGACGCCGCGGTATAGCCGCCGCCGAAATTGTCAGATACGACGCTGCCCATCGAGAGAAGGCTGTAATATTGGTCGATCGTCACGATCGGATAGTTGTTTAAATTGAGCGCATGCACGCTATCCAGGTTGTTCCGAGAGCTTACGGGATAAAGGATAATGCCCGCCGTGCCGCGCTTGGGCAGCGACCGAAGCAGCTCTCGTTCCTGCGTGCTGCTCCAGTCGCTGTTGTGTATGGTCAAGTAATAGCCCTTGGATTCCAGGTAGTCGGAGACGCTTGGCACGTGACCCATCGCGTGATTCGAGGCGACGTAAGGGACGATCATGGAAATGATTTTGCTCGAAGGCGCGCCCGCAGACTCCTCCGCGTTTTTCCGGATCTCCTCCCGCTTCTTCACGAAGCTGCCGCTGCCTCTGCGCCGATAGATCAGACCTTCCCGCTCCAGCTCGATGAGCGCTCTCTTGGACGTGATCCTGCTGACTTGGAATTGCTCGGCAAGCTCAACCTCCGTCGGCAGCTGCTGGTCGACGGCGTATTCGCCGCGGACAATCCGGTCCCGCAGGATCTCCAGGATTTGGCTATATAAAGGCCTTTCGCCGTTTAACAAATGGATTCCCACCCTGATAGAATATACTTTTCCTAGTATATCCTTTTTTTTAACTTCATCCAATCTAATGTTGACACAGGTCAACCGGTAATGCCGGTGCGCTCCACGCTTTCGACAAAATGCCGTTGAACGAAAATGTAGAGAATAAGGAGCGGAATCATCATTAGAAATACGCCTGTGTTGAGCAGCATCAATTGATAGATCGGATCCGGGTCCTTCAGGTTCATGCCCATGCCCATTAATTCCGTCGACAGTACTTTGACCCGGCTCAGGAACAGGGAAACGTAGTAGCTGTCGTTCCACTGCCATACGAACGAGAATAACGCCACGGTGATGAAGGCCGGCAGCGCGTTCGGCGCCACGATGCGGGCGAACGTGCGGATCAGGCCGCTTCCATCCACCAATGCCGCTTCCTCCAGTTCCTTCGGAACGCCGCGGAAAAACTGCCGGAAAATATAAATGTACAATCCGTTTTTAAGCCCCATGGCGGTGCCGGAGGAGATGAAAAAAGGCCAGAACGTATCGATTAAATTGAAGCTTTTATGGGACGTAAGCAACGGAACGAGGCCGAACAGATCGAAATAGCGGTACGTCATGTACACGGGGATCATGATCGTCTGCGGCGGCACGACGATCGTAAAGACGACGAGCGCGAACAGCAGCCCGCTGCCCTTGAACTTCAGTCTTGCGAACGCATAGGCTGCCAGCGAACACGAGACGAGCTGGATCAGCGTCGTGCCGCACGCGATCAGCACCGTATGCCAGAGGGCGGTCGGGTAGTCGATCGATTGGATCGCCAGCCGGATGTTGTCCCAAGTGAAATGCCGAGGAATCCACAGCACCGTCGGGTCGTAAATATCGGCTTTGCTGCGGAAAGCCACGGACAATCGCAGGAACAACGGGAACAAGATGACGAAGCAGAAGCCGAGAACCAGGGTGGTCCGCAGCGCGATCCACGCCACGAGCTTGCCTCTCTCGACCGGCTGATACCGCTGAACGAAAAGATTGAATTGCGACGCCGGCAATTTCATTCCGCTTGCCCCCTTAATCGTAATAGAACACTTTTCTGGAAATGAGACCGACGGATACGGACAAAATGACGGCGACCACGAGGAAGAATACCCAGGACATCGCCGCGCTCAAGCCGAAGTCGAACAGCGAGAATGCCGCCTGGTTAATCAGCTCGTTGACCGCGCTCATGCTGAACGAGTCGATGATCGAATAAACGACGTTGGTGAGGATCAGCGGCGTCATCATCGGGAACGTCACTTTCCAGAAAATCTCGTACCCGGTCGCCCCTTCGATCTTGGAAGCTTCGTACAGCGAAGTCGATATCGACTGCAGACCGGCCAGAAAGATCAAGATTTGCACGCCGGAGGCGCTAATGATGTCGTAAATCCGGTCCACCGCGCCGGTCAAATAGCCAACGATGCTGGGCGCCAGTCCTGAATCGAGCAGCAGTTTTTTGAGCTCGACGCTCTTCATGACGCTCTCCTGCCCGGCGCCTGCGCCTCCTCCGGCTCCGCCCATCGTCATGCCTCCGACGAAGAAGCTGATGCTGATGCCCGCGATCGCGCTGGACGTCAGGATGACCGGCAGAAAAAACACGGCTCTCGCGAACGCGCGGCCCCGAAACTTCTGGTTCAGCAGCATGGCGGCGAACAAGCTGAAAATGATGATGATCGGAACGTTGACGACCATATTGACGACCGATTCGGTCAGCTTCCTTGGATAATCCGGATTCGTCGTGAAAAGGCTGGTGTAGTTGCTGAAGCCTTCATAGACGACCGAGAAGCCGCCTTCCTTCAGCTGGATCGAGCTGAAGCTGTACCGCAGCGACTGCACCAGCGGCAATATAAACAGCAGGATTAACCCGATGATGAGCGGGGTCGCGAACAGAACGCCCGTCCAGGCTTTTTTCTCTTCCAGCGACAATTGTTTTTTCGCCATGTTCACTCCCCGCCTTTCGCTGCGTCGCGGTTTACCTGCAGGCTGTAGCTTTCAGGCTCGATCGTGACGCCTTTCACCGTGACTGCCTTCGGATTGTAGTTCACGGCGACGGTCGTGCCGTTTGCGAAAACCGTCAAATAAACGCCTTCCCCAAGCTTGCGATGGCCGACGATCGGCTGATTCCCGATCTCCCGGAGCACCGGGTCCGCTTCCTGGTACATTTTCACCGCGTCATCGAACCAGTCCCGGTAATACAAAGCATACAGCCCGTTGAAATCGGTGTCTTTGACGATAGACGGTTCGCTGTAGAACCATTGATAATAAATGTTCGATCCGGTCTCGAGCGCCTTGAGCATGGACCGCTTCGGATTCTGGTCATCGTCCATGTTAAACGGCTCGCCGGCCAACTGAAAATAGCCGTGCAGCGCGATTTGATAGAACGGAACGTCTTCGTCCGTCAGGTTCATGCTGGAGCTGTGCGTCGGCGCATGCACGATCCAGCCGGCGCGAGCCAGCGAATAGGCATTGCCGGTTTGCACCATGACCTTGTCGGCCGCACCGGCAATATTGTCCAGCGCGCCTTCAATCGTCTCGAGCGCCGTTTGGCGATCCACCGGATGCGACGGCGCATAATCGGAGTTGACCTCGCCGCCGAGATCGCGGAGCGACAGGCCGGTCAAACCGAGCTTCTTGTAATCGCGCAAAAATCCGTTTACGATGCCGGAGAGCTTGGACGTGGAGACGATGTAGTGGGAAAACTTGCTCGTATCCTGCGTCCGCATGACCGGATCGTATTCGTACACCTTCGCGCGGCTTCGGTTCAAAAATTCGGCTGCGCTGCCCGAGCCTTTGTAGGCTTCAAGAAACGCGGCATCCGGAAAAAATTCGATCCCGTTGTTCTTCGTATATTCGGCGAGCTTTTTCAGCCCGCTCGTCCCGCCTAGCGCCCCGGCAGGAGAAATATCGGAAGGCGAAGCATGCCGGATGCCTCCGTTAAACCATCCCACATAGCGCAGCGCGATTCGGCCTACGTCCTGCTTCTGCAGCATTTCCAGCAGCCCTTTCGCCTGATCGAAGGTCGTCAACGACTCGGTCGATCGATACGGAACGCCCAGGAAAGAATTTTGCTTGCGGAATGCGCCTGCCACCTCCAGCACGAACGGCGAACGATTCTCCGCGGGCAGCGGCTTCAGGTCGTACTTCTGAACGAGATAGTTCCGGTACAGCGCGGCCATGCCGACATAGTCGGCGGAGGCGCCATCCGTGAACGCGTATCGGATTCGCAAATCTCCGCCGTACAGCTTTTTCTGGAATACGGGAACGGAGCTGGATCGCGTCCCCGAAGTCAGCGTGTAGTAATCCATTGCGGTAATCTGGAATTCGCTGCCGATGCTGTTGTAGGAAACATAGCGCCCGCTGACGTCCGCGGCGATCGAGGCCAGGGCGTCGCCGTTTTCGACGATGCCGACGAACGCATGGTCGTTCGCCTTCATGCCGAAGACCGGCAACCGCGATACTTCGTTTTCCTGCGCTTTTTCCTTCACGACATACGTGCCGTCCTCGCCGTAGATCGGCAGGTTGTACGGCTCCGCCCCCAGCTTGCCGTTATTGAGCCGAATGAGGGCACCGGAGCCGTCCGGCACGAGCATGTAGCCCTGCTTTTCGGTGCCCGCCGCTCCGAAATATTTCAGCACGCTGATCGAAGCGAGCGGATACGACTTCGGCGATTGGATCTCGCCCGCGGGAACCGAGACGACCACTTGATCGTTCTGCAGCGAATAGACGACCGGTATCGTAAACCGGGCGGCTTCCGCGCTCTCGGCTTCCCCGCCGATGCCGTTTTCCTTGTTGTCCTGGGCAGCGTCTTCTTTCGTGTAGCCCGCCTGCTCCAACGTTTTGAGCACTTCTTGCGCCACATAATCCTGCATTTCCCGAGCCGTGTAGACTTGCTTCTGCTCGTCGAACTTGAATTTATACAACAGCGACTTTTTGGCCGCTTCGTCGCTGATCTTGCTCAGTATTTTCTCTTCCATCCGCTTCTTGCCGATCGCCTTCGGAATGCCTCCCGTCTGATCGGCGGCTTTTCCGATGACGTACTGGACCTTCACGCCGTCCGCGGCCTGGCCGATCGTAAACTGCTTCTTCTTGACGCTGTCGTCGAAGCTGTTATACGTGGACAGCTGTCCTTTGTCGTTGTAATAGGATATCGTCACTTGCGAAGCCAGCTCCGACTTGTAAAGCGGAGAAGCGAGCGGATCGTTGTCTTTGCCGACCGGGTTGGAGAACCAGACGTAGCCGTTGTTTTTCTGCTGAACCGCCACTTCCGCCGTTTCCTCGTTTATATAAAGCGCCAGGTCGGCATTCTCCGCCTTCTTTTGCATCTTCTGCAGCGCCGCCAGCTCCTCCGCGGAATTGGGCGAAGAAGATCCCCCTTCCGGAGCCAGGGACAACGGGCCCGGCGCCTTGACGGGGTTTGCCGTAGCTGCTGCGGCCGGCGCCGCGAAGTCAGAATCGCTGCCGCGCAGACCGAAGTAACCGCCGGCCAGCACGATGAGCGCGCACAAAGCGCCGATCGACCATTTCCGTGATGTCGTCATATCCTCCCCCCCTTTACCATCTGAATCCGATCTCCCGATAGAGCGATACGACGAAGCTGACCATCTGCTGCACCATGCTGAAGAACAGCAAGCCGAGGAAGAGCATGATGCCGATCACCACGAGCGTCAGAAGCATGGTGACGATCGTCTTGCCGGGCGTATACTGATGAACCGTCATCGTACCTACAAAAAGCAGCCAAACGAACCAGATGTAGCCGATCGTATCGAGCAAATAGTAGAACGAGCTTTCATCGGCCGTGATGATGTTGCTGTAGAGGGTTTGCGGCAGCGCGATGAGCACCATCGGCATCAAGGCGTAGCCGGTCGCCGTCACGATCTCCTTGAACTTCCCTTCACCTTCCATCAGGGTGGTGATGGACCAGTTGGCGACGACCCACAGCAGGAAGGGCAGCAAGACGAATTTGAACTCGTTTAGGCTGTTGAACTGCGCCAGGTTGTTGTAGTTGACGACGAACCCGCTGAACTGCCGTTTGACGATGGAGAAGAGCGCCAGCAGCAGCACGATCGCGACTGCCAATCTAACGCGGCCCTTCTTTTCGAACTTCATTTCCCAAAAGCCGTTGAAAGGATGAACCGTCGTATAAAAGGGATTTTTGATGACCCCGACGTCCTGGTAGAATGCGCCGGCCGTGCGCCGCTTCGCCAGCTTGGATGCGGCAAAGATCAGTGCGATGAACAAGAAGACGCCAAGCGCGATGTAGCCGAAATCGTCGTAGACGATCTGCTGGCGGTATCGCTTGAAGGCTTCGGAATAATACTCCCGGTTGTTCCCCAGCTTGAAGTAGGACATCGCGGCTTTGTTGTCGCCCTTCTTCAGTAAGGACTTGCCGATGCCGATATAGGCGACCTCGAAGTTGCCGTTCATCTTGAGCACTTGCTGCCATGACGCCGTCGATTGATCCACCTTGCCTTGATCCAGGTACCGCACGGCGTCCCTGATCGCAGAACCGTATGAAGTCGGCCGGAACACCGTCAGACGGGACAGGTCCTTGTCCAGGATCAGCGTCCGGTCGTCCAGCATAGCGATGGACACGGGCGTCCGGAACATCCCTTGTTCGCTGCCCAAGCCTCCGAACACATACAAGAGGTTGCCGTCCTTGTCGTAGGCGAAGATCCGGCCGCGCTTCGAATCGAGCCCGCTGTATATGCCGGCTTCATCGGGCGTCACGTCGACGAAAATCGAACTTCCCGGTTGGCTGCTCTGCAGGGAAACCTTGATATCCCCCTTGGGCGGAAAATACCCTTTGCTCCGCAAAATATCGACGCCCGACACGTTGAGCCGCTTGATCGGCTCGCTCGCATTTTCTTCCGACGTCGTGGTGAACAGGAAGCCGTTCGACTCGATGGCCAGGTTGTTGAATTCGATCGGAATGAACTGCGCCATCTGATCCCGCTGCGCCTTCGTCGAGATCCGCTTCCACAGCAGGTCGGCCGGATTGAACTTGACCCGGTTCGTCCCTAGAAATCCTTCGAATTCCCCGTCCGAATCGAATTGCATGATCCCCTCGTACGAACCCCGGCTGATGACGTAGATCTGGCCGGCCTTGTCCGCAACCACTTTGGTCGGCTCGTATTGGAATCCCGGACGAATCAGCGAGGATTGCGGAACGCCGAATGCCTTGAGAAATTGTCCGTCCGCCGTCAGCGCGACGATGCGCCGGTTCTGCGTATCCGCGACGTAAATGTCGCCGTTCTGCGCGGCGAACACGCCTTCCGGCTGATTGAACGAATCCGGCTTCCCGTTGTTATCGAATCCATCGAGCACCTGCTGCGTCCGCAGCTGATCGTTCAGCACCAGAATCCGGCTGTTGCCCGTATCCGCGATGTAGATTTTTCTGTCTCCGCCGACATGGAGATCCTGCGGGGACGAGAGCTTGCCGGCAGCCAGGTCGCCGCCGTACAGCGTTCGCTCCGGCAAGTAGGCCGCAGGCGCGGGATTCGGCTCTCCCCAGTAGGAATACACATAGCCCGGCGCTTGCTCCGCCCTGGCGGCAGGCACCAAGCCGGCCGACAGGAGGACGGCGGCGAACAGTGCAGCTATCGTTTTTTTCCAAGCCAAGACTGTCACCCCCCTGCTATTCTTTCATGCCCGACGTCGTCATCGTCTGGATCACGTTGCTCTGCGTAATAATGAATACCGTGATCGGCACGAGCATCATCAGAAAGGTGACGGCCGCGACCGGCCCGGTGCGGGCGATGCCGCCGTTCGCGATTTGTCCGAATACGTAATCGACGGTTTTCAGCTGTTCGCTGTAGATGTACTTGTGGCTCGTGACCGAGCCGTTCGTCCACAGCCCTTGCAACGAGAAAATGATCAGCGTCAGCCAGGCCGGCTTGACGACCGGCATGACCAGCTGCCAGAAGATGCGATACTCGCTGGCCCCGTCGATTTTCCCCGCTTCGATCAGCTCGTCCGGAATTTGCTCCATGAACTGCTTCATCAAGTAGAGACCCAGCGTCGAGCCGAAGGCCGGGAGCAGGATCGCCCAATACGTGTTCAGCATGCCAAGCCACGAGATCGTCATGTAGTTCGGCACGGCCGTGACATAAGCCGAGAACATGAGAGACAGCACGACGACGCTGAACAGCACGTTCCTGCCCGGAAACTTCAGCTTCGCCAGCGGATAAGCGGCCGCGGACGCGATGATGACGTGCCCCGCCGTGCCGACGATCGCGATGAAAAACGAGTTGAACAGATAGCGGGAAAACGGCACCCAGGAGTCCGCGAAAATGTCGACCATCACCGTGAAGTTGGTTAACGTCGGGTGGCGGACGAAAAATCGGGGCGGGAACAGGAAAATCTCGTCCAGCGGCTTAAACGCGTTGCTGACCGTAAAAACAAGCGGAAAGGCCATAAAGACTGCGACGCCGGCAAGCAATAGGAATAGAAAGATATCGACCGGCCAGGATCGGTTCAATCTTTTTCTGAAGATCATCGCCTTCATCCGCTATTCCCCCACCTTCCGCAGCAGCCGCTGCGTAACCAAGTTGGTCAAAAGCATCAACCCGAACAGGAATGTCGCGATCGCCGATGCGTATCCCATATCGAACCGGATCATGCCGTAGTCGATCAAATGCGTGACGATCGTATGTCCCGCGTAATCGACGCTGGGGAATCCGATCAGGTAGATCGAAATCTCCGCCACCGCGAACGCATTCGTGATTTGGATGATGGCGCCGAACATAAGCTGCGGGCGCATCGACGGCAGCGTGATGAACCACAGCTCCTGCCACCGGTTACGGATGCCATCGATGGCTCCCGCCTCGTACAAGCTCTTATTGACAGTCTGCAGCCCGGCGATGAACGCCAGGAAGGATGTGCCGAGACTGAGCCACAATTGCACGATGATCATAATGCCGAGAATGTACCGGGGGTCCTGCAGCCATTGAATCGGCTCCAGGATGAAGCCCCACTTCATCAGAAACGAGTTGATATACCCGTAGGAGTCGGCCGAAAATAGCAGCGACCAGATCAAATACATGTTGCCGGCGATCGTCGGCGCATAGAGCACGAGCGTGAGCAGCGCCCTCAGCTTGGGCGGCAGCTCATTGATGAGCCACGCGAATAGAAAACACGCCATATAGCTGATCGGTCCGGTAATGACGGCGAACAGCATCGTATTTTTGAGCGCGATCAGGAAGACGTCGTCCTTCACGAGCAGCCGGGCGTAATTGGAGAATCCGGCCCAGCTGGGCAGCTGAAGCATATTGAAATGCGTAAAGCTGAGCAGGAAGGATAGGACGACGGGAAAAACCGTAAAAACGCCGAAGATCAGAAAATAGGGCGCCATCAAAATGTAGGCGTGCTTATTTTTTCTCACTTCCACAAGCAGGCGGGAGGACATTCTCTTCACTCATTTCTGGTAAGGAAGATGGAATTCTTTGCGTTTCATCGTGATCTCGTCGTTGATATACCGAACGTAGTAATCCATCGTCTCCCTCGGGTCTTCTCCGTAATTCACGACTTTACGGAAGGCATTGTCCAGATTGCGGCTGGTCAAATAACCGCCGGGCACTTCGGGGATGCCTCGTAGCCAGCTCAGCTGCTCCGATAGCGTCTTGTACGTTTTCGTCGACCAAGGAAGCTGCTCGAGCGCTTCCAGATTGGCTGTCGGGTAACGGCCCGACTGGCCGAGACGGTTTTCGATCTGACGCCCGAACATCATCTGCGTTTCCTTGCTCGACCACCACTCGAGGAACTGCCAGGCCGCGTCCTTGTTCTTCGTTTTCTTGAACATGACGGCCGCCGTCCCTCCGCCCGCCACTTCCCGGTGGATCGTTCCGTCCGCGCCTTTGACGCCCGGAACAGGCGCGAAATCCCACAGTCCCTTGATTTCCGGAGCGAACACGGTCAGCTTGTTATATTCGGTGTAATCGGCGATCGCGATCGGCATCTCGCCGGTCCGGAACCGGTTGGCAAAATCGACCTTGATCGGCAGCTTGTAATCGACGTAAAAACTCGTCCATTGCTTGAACGCCCCGATCCCCGTCTCCGAATCCAGCGCGCTCGATTGTTGGTCTTCGGCATAAAATTGTCCGCCGTTCTGATACAGCAGCATGCCGAAAGCGGGGCTGATCGGGAGCGTTTGAATGCCAGGCGGGATCACCAAATCCGCGAATCCGAATTGCAGATTATGCTTCTGCAGCGTCGGGAGCATCGCGTAGAGCTCATCCCACGTTTGCGGGACCTTCAGCTTCAGTTCGTCCTGGATGATGTCCTTCCGATAGAACAAGATGGGGAAGGTCTGTTCGTTCGGAAGCGCATACGTCCCGCCGTTATATTGGTAGGGAACGAGAGATTGCGCTTCGAACCGTGCGGCCACGTCGCCGAAGCCGGCGAATCCGGACAAGTCCTGCAGCGCGCCCCGGCTCGCGAAGTTCACCGGCATATCGCTCGATACCGGCAGCGCCACGTCGGGACCGGTGCCGGCCACCGAGGCGGAGAGCAGCACATCGCTGCCGACGAGCTTCAGGTTAACATGGATCCCTGTCTTCGCCGTGAAGGAGCCGTCGATCAACCGCTTGATGATTTGCGCTTGGTCGCGTCCGGACGTTACCCATACGGTAATCGACTTTACGCCGTTCGATGCTTTGCCGTACTCATCATAATCTTCATAGAAGGAGGCGAAGAAGGACTGGAAACCGGCACTCGTTTTCCTCCACCAGGAAGCGCTGGGCTTGGGCAGCTTCGCATCCGGGGAACTCACCGTCAAATAATCGATGGCGAGCGGCTGTTCGTTCGTCGTCAGCAGCCAGGCGCCGAGCGCCCCGACGTTTCCTTTGAACGAATCGACCCGCGAGGGAACGGTATCCGGCCGTTTGGACATATCCTCCAATTGATAAGCGAGCGAATTCAGGATCGCGGTCCGGTCGCTGCTTTTGCCGCCGGGGCCCTCAAGATAGCTTGCGACTCGGGCGAGCAGCGCGCTCTGCTCCGCGAACACCTTCGTCATTTCGGGAATGCGCTTATCCAGCTGATAGTCGCGGAACGTATCCGGTACGGTGCCGGTATAGCTGATGATTTGACGGTACATGGCGTTCAGCTGCAAAATGCTGGATTGCACCGTCCGCATGACGGCGGCCAAATCGCCTAACCCGACCTCCAGACGGATGCGATGCTTCCCCGGCGTCAAGTGAAACAAATAAGGATGTTCCTTGTCTTTGCCGAGTACGGTCATTTTCCAAGGGCTGCCGAAAGGAAAGCCGATCTGCGCCGCTTCCTTGAACGGCAGCTCGCCGTCGATCGTGAGCGCCCGCACCGTGGAGAAGCCCCGCAAGTAATTCTGCCTGTTCTTAAAGCCCAGCTCGTACAGCCCGTCGGTCGGCACTTCGACTTCCCACTCGATCCATTGTCCCGGCGTTTTCCAGCCGTAACCGCCCATGGCGTTGTTGCGGATCTTGGAAACGTCATACGGCTCGAGCGCGGGGCTGGAGCGATCGTTGTAGGGCTGAAGCGAAGGGGAGGATTTGAACGCGGCGTCTTCGCCCTGAACTTTAATCAGTACGTTCCGGGCCGGTTCGTATCCGTTCTGTTTATATGTGTTCGCAACTTCATCGTAAGTTGGCGTTATTCTCGGTTTTGCAAGCGTGATCGAATCGATCGCCATCGGCTCTTTCACCGAAGTCAGCGTCAGTGAATGCCGGCCTGCGGAAAAATAAAACAGATACGGATCCGCATTATAACCGCCGTCATCCTTCAGCAAGACGTCCTGCCACATCGGTACTTCAACTTGGTCCGGCGGCAGATCGTTCCCTTGGTCGTCCCGCAGCCCGATCGGCGTAGCGTTTTTCCATACCCTGTGGAACACGAGCGACTTGGCCTCAGCGAACGGAACCGCCCCGTCGATCGCCAGCTCCCGTTCGATGTCGGCGTCTTTTCCTTTGACGGTGTAAAATCGCAAATCGATCTGGTAAAGTCCTTCCTGCGGTACTTCGAAGCTCCACGATACGGATCCGGTCTCGTCCGTCTCGATCGCCTTCCCTTCCGATCCTTCGAATCGGTCCAGAACGGAGACGGTCATTCCTTCGGACTTGCTGTACGATTCCCCTTCAATCACCACGCTGGTCGCTGCCGGCGCTGCTGATGGGTACCGGGATAAGTAATCGGCATAGCTGCCTTTGACGATCGGGCTGTCCAATTTGGCCATCGCGTCGGTATGGGCCGGCCCGTCGGCGTAGCTGATTCCGACCGCGTTGTCCGTACCGGCAACCGTTAGGACAAGGGCTGCGGCCGTTAGCCATGTAATCAATTTGAGCGACGGACGCCTCATAGGACCTCTTCCTTTCAGACAATACCCCCAATCGTCAGTCTTTCGAGATTAGGGGTATTGTGCTGGGATCACGGATTATCGCTTATTTCGCGGCCGACAGTTCGGCGATTTTGCCTTCGAATTGGCCTTTGACTTTGTCTACAGCCGTTGCCGGAGCGACTTTTTTCTTCGTAATGTCGTCGATCACTTGCTCGAACAGCTTGCCTGCGTCCGAGATGGCCAAGTAGCCGCCGGAGTAAGAGACCGAATCGTACATTTGACCGCGGGTATCGACCATGTCTTCAGACGGGAACGATTTTTTCCAGCCTTCGACGGACAGCTCGCGCGTTTGGGCCTTCAAGCTGATCTCGTCGAAAATTTTCATGGCGATATCGGCATGCTTAGACTGCTTAATGGCGAAGAACATGTTGCCGTACGGCGTGAACGTCGTGTAGCCGTCGGCCTTCGGGGCTTTCGGGAAGAAAACGTAGCCCAGCTGTTGATCCTTCATGTTCGTCAGCAAGTCGCCGATGTTCCAGCTGAAGCCGGCGACCATGACGCCTTTTTGCGCGACGAATTCTTTGAACGGATCTTCCGGTGCCGGCGTTTCGACCGTTTTGTCCACGTTGTACATATTCGAAACGAATTGCAGCGCTTCAATCGAATTCGGGCTGTTCAAATCGAACTTGAGCTGCCCGTTGTCTTCGGTCGTAACAGAACCTTTGTTGGCGTACACAAAGTTCTCGGTGATGCGGCCCATTTTATCCCAACCGCCGGTCAAGCCCCATACGTCGGTTTTGCCGTCGCCATTCGTGTCCTTGGTCGCGTTTTTCATGAATTCGCGGAACTTCTCCCAAGTCCATTGACCGCTCTTCTGCAATTCGTACGGATCCTCCAGACCAAGCTTCTGCACGAGCGACTTGTTGTAAATGAGGCCGAACGGAGACGGCGTGCCGTCGTAGTAGCCGTATTGCTTGCCCTGGAAGCTGCCGCCGGACTTCATCCAAGCGGTGTACGCGCTGGTGTCGGACAGGTCGATCTGGTCGTCGATCGGAACCAGGAAGCCTTGATTCACCAGCTTCGGGAACGACCAGAACAATTCCAGAGCGGCGACGTCGGCGAACGGTTCGCCAGAGAGCGCCGTCGTCGTCAGGTTCTGCACGTACTTGTCGTAATCGCCGAATTTCACGTATTGGATTTTGACGTTATACTTTTTCTCCGCATCGTTGATCTTCTGAATCGCAATATCGTCGGACGGGCCGCGGTCTTTTTCCGCGATCGTGCGCGGATCCGCGCCGTCCCACCAGACGCCGATCTTGATCGTGTCGCCCTTCAAGTCAGGCACGGTCTCTGTAGCTGCCGGCGATTCGGAAGCTGACGCCGACGGGCTCGCGCTAGGACTCGCGCTAGCGCTTGCACTTGCGCTTGCACTGGCCGAAGAAGAAGCGCTCGGCTCCGCATTATTGCCGGATTTGCTGGAGCATCCGATCATGGATAGAACAAGAATAAGGGCCACGGCCGGAGCCGTGAAGTTGCGCAACTTCTGAATACGCATTCGATTTGTCCTCCCCCGAATAATGAACGTGTAGAGCCACTAATTCAAAGCGCTTTCAAATAGGCAGTCTCTGCCGCGCACCCCCTTCAATCGGCCAAGCGGTGAATTAACGACGAATTGATATATCTAAATAGTCATTCAGATATATATTGTCGTGATGATTACGGTTTCATTTTAGTCTCAATCCGAATTTTTGTAAATAGTTATTATATCTTTTTGATTCCCCTACCTCAAAAACGATCGTTTTTATATAAATTGCTCTATTTTTGATAACAAAACTGCATTTTAGACTAAAGTAGGTATAACTTTTAATGAAACTGCATAAAAAGTACTTTAGACTGGCTTGCAATAGAAACGGCAGCAGCCTCGGACTGAAAATAAAGTCCTAAGACTGCTGCCGTTTGAGATGCTAACGATATAATGAGATTTAGTTATGAGCGACTACAATCCCCGAACCCCCGTACATATCCAGTTCGCCTTCAAGCTCAAGCTTGAGAACCGTAACATGCTCGTGTGCGTCCTCAGGTTTCATATAGATCCAAGTCGTCCCCGGAATATTAAACCAAGGTACACCGCCATGAATGTCATGACTAAGCGCTTTGCCGGAATGAAGCACGGTAATGCGCTTGATGCGGTTGCTTAAACCTTTTAGACAGATGCTCTCTTTAGGATCGTCATAAACGAACAAATATAAGGTTTGTCTGTCTTTGGATACCGTGCTGCCGCCCAAGAAGTAACGCGTATGAATTCCTTCGGTCGTTGGGTAAATCGCCTCTTCATGCGCACGGATCCATTGTCCGAGCCCGAGTAAAATATCTTCCTGCTGCTTCGGTACCGTTCCGTCCTCCATCGGACCGATGTCCAGGAGCATGTTGCCGCCCATCGTGATACAATCGCAGAACATTCGGATGATTTGCTTCAACGTTTTGTATTGGCGGTCTTCCGGCTGATAGCCCCAGGAACTATTGATCGTCGTACAGAATTCCCATGGACCTTCAGGTCTCGTAATCGGGATTCCTTGCTCGGGCGTTTTGTAGTCCCCATGGCCTTGCAAACGGGAATTGATGATCAGATCCGGGTTAAACGATTGCAGATAATACTTGAATTCCGGCAAGTTCCACTGATCGGCGCTCCGCTCCCAGTCTCCGTCAAACCATAAGAGGTCTACTTTGCCGTAATTCGTCATGAGCTCTTTTAACTGGTTGTTATTGAACGCCAGGAACCGCTGCCACTTCTCTTCGTCCTGAATGCCGTCTGCAGGGCTGGAGAACGTATTGATTTTGCTAAGATCGTCCGGTACTTTGCCGCCTTCGAATACGCTCGGATAGTCCGGGTGCGACCAATCGATCAAGGAAAAGTACATCCCCAGCCTCAGCCCTTTTTTCTCCATCGCCTCGGCATATTCCCGGACCAAGTCGCGTTTCGCCGGCGTCCTTTTAACGACGTTCAAGTCGCTGTACTGGGTATCCCACAGCGCCACGCCGTCATGATGTTTGGTCGTGAGCACGGCATATTTGGCTCCCGACTTTTCGATCAGGTCTACCCATGCGTCCGCATCGAAGCGGGCTGCCGTAAACCCGTCGAGCTGCTTCATATAGTCCTCGTAAGATATCCTTCCGTTATAGAACGACCAGGATTCGGCAATTCCGTTTACCGCATAAATGCCGTAATGAATGAAGATGCCGAGCTTCGCTTCTCCAAACCATTGACTTCCCATTCGAAACCCCACTCTCCGTTTATAATGCCGGCTGATTGCCATGATAGAATGGCGGCCGCCATTTATCAATTCGCATTTTTCATAGACTCACCTATTTTCTCCAGTGGGGCCCCGTTGCGGAGGTTCTGATCTCCAGACGGTATAGATAATGAACAACAGCCTGCCGGATCACCCGGCAAGCTGTTCAGTAGAGGTAACGTTCCCTATTCACCAAATACAAAATCCCACTCCGCTTACTTCACGTTCATTCAGCTTTGAAATTGAACTCACTCACAAGGAAGTCTTTAAATGCAGCGTCGTCAATGACTTTCTTGTTTACGAATCCATTAGACTTTACTGTAATGGAAGTATCCGTTAATACAACTACGCCTCTTTCATCTATCTTTGTAACTAATGGTTTCTTGTTAAAGGGTGATTCGGGATGCTCTACGATTATTTTCTGCACTTCATTCAGCACGGAGAAGTCTTTAATTTCCTCTGTAGCGTTAAACACATACCCGAGTTTCCAATCTTCTCGGCTATGTTTTAATTTAATATGTAGAAAATATTCACCGTCAACGCTATGGTTTTTTTCTACTCTAAACTCTCCATTATGAGATTCAACCACGCCTCCGTTTAAAGGGACTGGTTTTAAAGGCAAGTTGGCTCCGAAACCTGTATCTACTACATATTGTTGATTTCCATGACTGATAACATTTAAAATATGCGTTCTTCCCACGGCACTCCACCGTTCTTGCACATGGTCGTATGTTCTGCCTCTCACCAGGATTGCGTCGAATCCATTTTCAATTAAGAACAGATACAGGAGCGTGTTGAGCTCATAACATAGCCCGCCTTCATTTCTTGTTATTATTTTGTCTACCAAATTCTCTTTTGTAATGCTTCTAGCTCTATTGTGGATGATACACAGATTTTCAAAAGGTATGTCCTGTGCCATTCGTTCAAGGTACGCGCTTAAGTTATCAAAATTAATCTTTCCGTGAGAGAGCATTCCGATTCGTTGCCGGAAAAGGGTATCTAAATGATCCATTCTGTTCGGCCTCCAAATTCGATTGCTTGATCTTAATTCTCCGATCCATACGTTTAAATTCTGACTGAACACAACACGATTTAATCCAAATTATATTATTTAAGCATTGGGACAACGATGCTTTAACTCCAATAAGAACGCCTCCTGATCCAATGGTGAAATATAAACAAAATCATAATTACCGTAACGTATCTCAACCCTGTTAATCGAAGTCGCGGCACTGGCAGCCCATGATCGAATCGGCTTAGCGCTGGTAATTCCACTGTATGGAACGGATTTCGTAAACGGCCCGTACTTGATGAACAGCTCCGATTCTTTTAAATCATAATAAGTAAGAATCCATAACCAGGCGATAAAGCCAGCCGTTGCAAAGCAAAAGAGAAAAATAAGTGATCCCGCAATGACTCCCGAACCAGGGTAAAAAAGAGGAGACAGCCCTGCAATAACTAAAGCGATGATACAAAACCAAATCAACAGTGATAACCAAAGGTCTCTCCGAGGACGAAACTTCACTTTTTATCCCCCTTGATTCGCATGCAACTTAATTGCTCCGCTCGTCTTCCTCCACCGTGAACGAAAACGTATTACCGACTGTTTCATTATCGCATCCGGTGAGCTTGTAATGGGAGCCGAGCTCCTTGTTCTCCTCAAGCTTAACATCCCGGCATACCGTGCGCGGACGTCCTGCATCGCTGCCAAATCCGTCCCTCGAATTGTCGTACGTATACGCAATCGTGTCACCCCCGCCATAGACCAACTCATAGAAGATCGGGGCTCCCTCAACCGTATAATGCGTAATACGCACCTGGTTCGACACGCCCTTGTCGCGGTTCGCCAGAAACAGCTTCCACTTGTCGAGATTGTAGATCTTCCCGTGAACGTTCACCACATCGCCATTTGCCGCCGCTTGGTCGGGATCGTAAGGGTCAGACACAGCGGGGAACGCTGTCGCCTTCACTGGGGATGCAACCGTCCCCCCTGGTGCAGGTGCGGTTGTAGGTTCGGTCGTATGGTCGCCAGGTCTGTCCGACTTCTCGGTACAGCCCGATAGCAGCAACAAAGCAGCCGCTGCTGTTAACACCCATCTGATCATGAGAAACCACCTCACACGGCTTATTACTCAACCCAATTTTACCATAAATCACCTGTATCGTTACTTAAAACAAAACGGCAACCGTTCCTGTGAACGGCTGCCGTTTTATTGGACTAAGCTTATATTTCTCTCAAGACCTGCCTTTAAACCGTTCAATCGCTTCCTCGGTAACCGGCGCGAAGAGGTTCACCAGGTTCCCGTCGGGGTCACGAAACAGGATCGAGCGGTTCCCCCACGGCATCGTCGTCGGTCCCTGCACCCACTCGTCGATAAAAGGCTTCAAGCGCGCATATTCGGCATCGACATCGTCGACACGGAACTCGAGGATGACGGTGTGATTGTCGGCCGCTCGCGCGGCGCCGGCGCCGAACAGCTGCACGGTCTGGGAATGGCCGATCGCCAGCGTGCATGATGGCAAAACGAACTCGGCGAATACTGGTGCGGGGCGCTGCGCCGAAGCACCTGTGACTTTCTCATAGAAAGCGACAAGCCGATCCAAGTCGTCGGTAATGATGCGAACAGAAGCAAAATTCATCAACCATCAACCTTTCAAATATAAATTATAACGATACGATACCGTATCGTATCATAAAGAACCGGAAGTTACAAGTGATCGTGATGCTCTCCATGTTATAATGTGAAGGACTTGTTGTATGAAGACTGACAATACCCGGTTTAAGTACTTTTATTGGAAGGAAGATGGTGACTACGACGAATCAATCTGATCATATGCCATCGGCCAATTTGAATAAACGTGCCGAGCGTTCTCGACACACCGTCCTGAACACTGCGTTTGAACTGCTCAGCGAAGGCGGTGTGGCTAGCTTCAGCGTCGACGAGGTGGCGCGACGTTCCGGGGTCGCGAAGACGACCATCTACCGCCACTGGCCGACGCGGGAAGCACTGGTGATCGACGCCTGCTCGCGGATGATTGCCGAACAGGAAACGCCCGACACCGGCTCGCTCGAAAGTGACGTTACCACGATCCTGACGGAAATCGCGCATCTGCTGCCGACGGCGAATTGGTCTTTCGTCCTGCCGTCCATCGTCGACACTGCCGAGCGCAATCCGGAGTTCGCGGATATCCACAGCAGGATTCAACGCGGACACGCCGCCCCCCTGCGTGAGGTGCTGCAGCGTGCGATTGAAAGGGGCGAGTTGTCGGCAGATGCGGATGTGTCGACGATCGTCGCGGCCTTGATGGGGCCGCTTTTCTACCGCCGCTGGTTTTCACGGGAACCGATAGATGAACCGTTCGTAAAGGAGATCATCCAACGCGCACTCGCTTCGCTCTAGTACGATTCGCAATCAATGCCTGTCTAGCTAAAAAAGATCGCCATCCATTGGGCCGAAGGGCCTTGGGATAGCGATCTTTTTTAGAAAGCGAGCTTACGCGCGTATGGATTTGAGTATATAGGACCGGTCAAAGATAATCCGATTTGATTGCATCTGCTGCCCTTCTCCGCTCTATGAAGGGTTTGCCGTACGCCATGCCGACGCCTACGAACAACATGGCGCAAGTGAGATAAGCGGCCTGCAGCCCGTAAGCCGCACCGACTGCTCCGAAGACGACGACAGGGCCGATCGCCGCCCCCAAGTCCGTCGACACCGAGTACGCCGTCATCACCTTGGCGGCGGACCCCGTTCGGACGGCATCCGCCGCCATGGCGTCCATGATCGTCCCAAGCGCGGTGGCGGCTGCCATCGCGAAGAGGACGACGGCCACCCAACCGGCCAACGGCAGCCCCCACGGGATAAAGGCATAGGCCGCCGCCGAACCGATGAGCGACAGCAGAAGCCAGGGCAGCCTGCCGCCAGGTCCGTCCGTAAGGCGCCCGATCCAGCCGGCCAGGAACGGTTCCCATGCGCAGCGAAGCGCGGTCAGCGCACCGCCGATCGCCGTACTGCCGGCCGCCAGTCCGGCGAGCGAGACGGCTGTCGTATAGTTCCGCTCGATGACATAGGTCAGCGTCGCCCCGAAGACGGCTTGCGCCAGCGAGACGACAAGTCCGCACAGCACGATCTTCGTCACCGGCGCCGTCCACAGCTTTCCGTCGGACACGCTCGCCCTGCTCCTGCGCATGATCTGCGCATCGGCGCTCGCCTTCGTCCGCACCGTAGCCGACAAGAGCGGAAGGCCGGACAGCGCCAGCGCTCCGAATACAAGCGCGACAGGCTGCAGGCCGGTCAGCGGGACGAGCAGGCCGCCCGCCAGGACGCCGGCCAAGCTGCCGAGCCGCCAGACGCCGTTGTACCTCCCCATCAGCAGACCGCGGTTCGAGTCCGCGTGTTCGATCACCGTCAAGTAGCCGCCGATTCGCAGCAGCGACCAGGCGATGCCCCAGACGGCGCGGAGCACGAGCCAGACGGCGAACCCGCGTCCGATGCCATAGCCGATCGTCGTCGCGGCGCCGAGCAGCACGGCGACGAGCAATCCCGTCCTCAGCGACATGCGCCTGTACAGCCAGCCGATCAGCGGGTTGAGCGGCAGCCGAACGAAGCGGTTCGCGGCCAGCAGCACGCCGACCTGCCACAACGAATCGAGCCCCGCCTCTCTCCAAAAGACGGGGAGGACCATGTACACCATCGAATCGCCCAGCAGGGCGGCGGCGGTCACAAGTCCCACCGCGACAATCGCGCGTTCGCCTTCGGTCTTGCGTTTAAACATCATAAGCTGCCGTCCCGGCTGGCAAGAGGCAGCCCGTCCGGCGAGCTCATCGGGCTCCCGGACGTTCGGGCCGATGCTCTTCCAGCTGCCTATCCACGCTGCCGTCGTCCAGACGAAGCCAAGAGGTGAAGCCGCGAGCGCCCTGCATCAGCCGAATGACCCTCGCCCCGCGGGGAAAGCCTTCCTTGCCGTATGTATGGTAGCCGGTGGCGCGGCCGTACGCGAGGCGAATGCCGTGCAGTTCTCCCCAGTAATCGTTGATATGATCGTGACCGACGAACGTGCCCATGACGTCCCCCATCTCGACCATCGTCGCGAAAAAGCCCGAGTTAAGCTGCGGGCAGCAAACGCCCTCATGCTTGTTCCCAAAGCAGACGCTGCGCTCCCATACGTCCGCGTATTCCGGCAGCGGGATGTGGAAGAAAGCGAGCGCCGGCAGCGGGCTCCCGTCATTTTGCGCGGCGAGCTTGCGAGATTGCTCGATGTACCAGTCGATCTGATCCTTTCGAACCCAGCTGTACCCTTCGACTTGCCGAAGCGGGGAATAATCCCCGCTGTCCAGGAAGTACAGCGCAGCAGCAGCGGATCCGTCGTTCCCCGCGACCGTCAAGACGTAATTCCCATACCCGCTTATGCCCGGCGTATGGCGCGCCAGACAATGGTCGTGCTCCATCAATACGTCCAACAGCTGCTTGCGCGTCACCTTCGCCTCGGCATCGTGATTGCCGAATACGGCCGCCCACGGGATGCCGCTCTCTTCCGCGGTGCGGACCGCGTCTCTGAGCGACCGAAGCGGATCGTCGCAATGCTCGCTGTAGACGATGTCGCCCGTAAACACGATCAAGTCGGGCGCTTCCTCGCTCAGCACCAGCCGCATCAGCGCTTCGGTCCGCTTGTCGTCTTCCTCCCCGTTCTGCCAATGCACATCCGTAAATTGCACGATCGTAAACGCTCCGTCGTCTCTAAAGCGTAATCGGTCCGTCATTTTCGGTTCCTCCTTGGGACATTGGAAATGTTACGATGCGTACAATCCCTGCGGCAGCTTCGCTTTCCAAGCCGCAGGGGCTTCAAGCCCAAGCGCATGAGCGACGACGGCCGCCGTATCCCGAATTGAGACGTCCGCTTGAAGCTCGGCGCCTTCCGCGATGCCTGGGCCGACACAGCCCCAATAGATCGTCTTGTCCGCCGGGTGATCGCTGCCGTGACTGTACTTGTCTTCGCCTCCGCCGCCGTGGTCGGTGACGAAGATAAGCAAGCTGTCCTTCGTCAGATCCGCCTCTTCGATCGCGCGAAGGATGACGCCGGTGTTCGCGTCGGTCTCCTCGATCGTCTCGATCTGGCCGGGCGTGCCATAGCCATGCTTATGTCCGCCCGCATCCGGCAGGTCGAACTGGACAAAGAGCAGCTTCAGGTCGGGATTGTCCCGGATGTATGCCGCGGCGGCATGCGCCAGTTCGGCGTCGTTCATCGACGCTTTGTGCACGCCGATCGAAGCCTCGATAATGCCGGAGTTGATCGGCCGCCAGGCGCTGAACGCCGCGAGCTTCGCGTCCGGCCACGCTTCCCGGGCCACCCGGAAAATCGAAGGATAGGGCGAATCGGCCGAGTATGTCTCTTGATCGGCCTTCTCGTTGGTCAAGCCGTGCTTGTCGGGCGTAACGCCATGCAAGAGCGACCCCCAGCACTCGGCGCTAATCGTCGGCGATTCTGTCTGCGCCTCGAACGTGAACGTCCCCTTCGCGACATAGCGATCCAGGTTCGGCGTATTTGCGTCCTTCACGAAAATGCCCGCGCCGTCCCATCCGATCACGATTACCCGTTCGATCTGTTTCACGCTGTTTCCTCCCTTTTCATATCATCGATTCGTTAACCGACATCCATAGAATCAGTGCGCGGATGTCGCGACCAGGGCAATCCCCGCAGCGACTGCGGCCGCAGCGGCCATACGTCGAGCGCCTTGCCGCTCCTTCAGAATCAGCAGGCCGAACAACGTGCCGAATACGATGCCGACTTCGCGCACGGGGGATATTGCCGACACGTCGGCTCTTCCCGCGGCAAGCAGAAAGAGGAAGTAGGAGCCTGGAGACAGCACCGCCCCCACACACATCGTCCGCCATCGGGTCTTCACGGCGAGGCGGAGCCGGCCGCGCCGGCATGCAGCGGGCGTTAAGCCTAGCATAAAGCCGATATTCGTCAGTTCGAGCAGCGCTAACGGAGATATATGCCCCAGATTGGCCTTGTCGATCAACGTATACGAGGCTATGCACAGACCAACGTATGCCGCCAGCGCGATCGGCTTCCAGAATCCCCTTTCCGGATGAGCGCCTGGAGAGCGACCGACCATCACCAGGAATCCGATGAGCATGCAACCGATTCCGACCCATCCCCAGAGCGGCATCTTCTCTCCAAGCAGCAGCACGCCCGCCAGCGGGACAAGCAGCGTGGGCAAGCCCCTCATTAACGGATAGACTTGCGAGAGATCCCCCGCTCTGTAAGTCATGGACAAAAGCGTTGCATAGACGGCCTGCATGATCAAAGACGCGCCCAGCAGCAGCCACTCGCCGGCGGTATAGCGCGCGTCCGCCAGCTCAGCGATCAGTACCGGCAGCAAAAGAACGGTCGCCGGTGCGTAGATCGCCCACAGGAAAACCGACTTATCCTCGCTTTGCTTGGCGAACAAATTCCAGAGAGCGTGTGCAAGACCCGAGCACAAGACGAGAATCAGGGCCGTTGTCATTGTGGATTCGTCACCTCTCCCGCCTTCTTTTTCACACATAATACCACATAAATACACACATTTGAATACAAAAACAATCATGCGCACAAATAAAACGCAGTCTAGTCTAAGACCGCTTTCTGCTTGCAGGCATAGAAAAAGACCGCGCAGCGCGGTCTTAAGATCTTGACGATTCACTTATGCGATTGTTATTCGTACACAAGCTCCAACCCGCTCTGCCTGAATTGCTCCGCCAGCTCCCGATCGATCCTCGAATCGGTGACGAATCGCTCCACCTCGGAGCAGGCGCATACCTTGATCAGCGACAGCTGGCCGAACTTGCTGCTGTCTCCCAGCGCGATCGTGCGTTTGGCATTGGCGAACATGATCTTCTTCACCTGCACCTCGCCCATGCCGTTGTCCGTGATGCCTTCGGCCAGCGTCACGCCGCTTAGGCTCATGAAGAACAGATCCGCATGGAACCGGGACGCAAATTCTTCGGCGAGATCGCCGACGACGCTCTGCTCCTGCTGGCGGATGACCCCGCCGATCAGCACGAGCGTATACTCGGGCGCGGTGATCAGCTCTTGAACGATCGACAGCGAATTGGTCAGCACCGTCAGCCGTTTGAACTTCGTCTTCAGCACTTTCGCCAAGACTAGATTGGTCGTGCTGGCATCGAGGGCGACCGACATCCCTTCGGATACATACCGGGCCGCAATCTGGGCGAGCTCCGACTTCTCTTCCCGATAGATGGATTCCCGGATCGGCAGCGGAATCTCGGAGCTGTAATCCAGCTCCTTGGCGATCGCCCCGCCATGCACGCGCTGCAGGCAGCCCTCGTTTTCCAGGTACTCCAGGTCGCGCCGGATCGTTTCGAAGGACACGCCGAATAGCTCCATTAATTCTGACGCGCGGACCGACCGGTCCCGAGCCAGCTTATCGACGATCGCTTGGTGCCTCTGCTGCGCGAACAAGCGGTCCTCTCCCTTCGAACTTGCTTACGCATCGTTTTATCCAAGTCTACCACAATCAAAAACGCGGACCAACCCTCAAAGGGCGGTCCGCGGCCTTATATTCGTTCGCAGCCTACTCCGGCAAATTTCCCGATCTCGTGCCGGCTTCGTAGGAGGGCATGACATTGTCGTACATGAGGTGCAGCACCATGCCGACCGCCGCGTGGTCCAGAATGTGGCAGTGATCCATCCACATGCCCGGATTGTCGGCGACGAACGCCACTTCATACGTCTCGTCCGGCTCGACGTTTAACGTATCGGTCACCCATGGCGTATTGACGCGCTTGCCGTTTCTCTTCAGCACCGTCATATGATGTCCGTGCAGATGCATCGGATGCTCCGACAGACTTTTATTGATGAAGGTCGTTTTGATCGTCTCGCCTTCTTTGACGACAAAGGTCGGCGTATGCGGGTAGACCTCTCCGTTAACGGTCCATAGAAAATTAAACTTCCCGTCGTAGAATCCCATCCGGTTGCCCAATATCATCGTGAATGCCCTGTCGAACATGGTTGCGGCGGTCGCTTCGTTGACGGCCGGCTGCCCGTATTCGGACGGATCGAACAGACCGGCATCCGCTTCATAGCTCGGTTGGCCCGGCGGCGAACTCGCGTAAAAAAGGATGCCCGGCTCTTCAAGCCCTGTTGATTCTTCTATTTTAAATTGCACGGGTCGATCCGGCATCGTAAACGATAGGTCATATCTGCCCCCGGCAGCAAGCCTGAATGCGGTCCGATCGGGCAGCGGATCCGGCTGCCGAATGGCTGTGCCGTCAATGCCCGTGATGACATAGTCGCTCCCCTGCAGCACATATTTTTGAGATTGATTGTTAGCATTGATGAGCCTTAGTTTTACGGTGCTCCCGGGCTTAATCTGCTTCCGCTCTATCAGATCCTGATCCCCGAATGCGGTCTTCTCCCCACGATCGGTATTCCAGTTATGATTGATGAGAATGAATTCTTCGCCGCTGCTCGCCGCTTCCTCTTGCGGATCGACGATCAGGGATCCGAACAGGCCGTTGCGCACTTGCTCTGCCGCCTGCTGGTGAGAGTGGAACCAGTACGTCCCCGCTTGCTCGGCGCGGAATCGATAGGAGAAGGACTCCCCGGGCCGGACGACATTCTGGGTCATGCCCGGCACGCCGTCCATCGCATTGGGCACATCGTAGCCATGCCAATGGATCGTGACGCCCTGGTCGATATCCCGGTTGATCAGCTTCACTTCTACCATCTCTCCTTGCCGTGCGCGAAGCCGGGGGGCGACCTCGCCGTTATACGTCCAGGCGTCGACTTTGGCGCCCGATGCGAGCGTGATCTGCCGTTTCTGCGCGACGAGCTCGTACTTGACATCCGCAGGCGCGGACAAGTCTCCCGTCAACGCCGCGACTTCAACCATATTGGCATGGTTATGATGAGCCTGACCGCCCAACATCATCGTCGGCGCGCCGCCTCCCATGTCCATCCGCTCGTGATTCATCATATCCGAAGCTTCCGGCAGGATGGATGAACGGTAGGCATCCCAAGCCTGAACAGCCACGATAGCGATCGCTTCGACCGCTGTCGCCGCTCCTGCGAAGGCGAACTTCAGCAGCCTTTTCCATGCAGGAGACGCCTTGAAGGTTCCGCTTCGAACCGCCAGGTATCTTCGAATGACGAACAGTGAAGGCACTGCCAGCGCAAGGAGAAAAAGAACAATCATCTGCAGCGATTCGAACAGGCTCGGAAGGGTCGGTTGCGAGAAGACCGTATGGTAGGCGGCGATCCCGGATGCAAGCGCTGCTGCAAAGATCGGAATCGCCAGTCTTGGATGGGTCGTGCGGATGAGTGTATCCTGAACCGATCCGGATTGGCGCAAGCCTCTTAACTGAGGCACTGCGTACAAGACGACGGGAACATGACCGGCCAGCATGACGGGCAGGATCGACTTCACGATACCTTCAACGAACCACCAGCCGTTCCTGACATACAGATTGATGAACAGGGCGAGCCAAATCAAGGCCAAAAATACGCCTGCGTAACTGATCCAAAGCAACAGCATTCTCGAGATTTTCAGCGGAGTATGATTTTTAACGTAAGGAATCCCGGTGACTCCTATACCTACGATCGACCACAGCGCCGTCATCGCGTAAGTTACCATCATACTCGCAATGGTTGCGAACATTGCGTCCTTCCTCTCTGCGGGCAGGGTTATTTGCTGAGCTTCGTGAATATTTTTTGCATGAGGCCCGGCCCCGTGATGCGGCTATTTTGGAAGGCGGCGATTTTCCACTCTCCGTTTTGTTTGACGGCGACATTCGTATTGATCGAGTCTCTTTTTTTCGGCGCCGTCTTTTGCCATCTGAGTTTGACCACGCCCAATCCATGGAAGACGGCGAATTCCGGCGTTATGAAGCGAACCTGCTTGATCTCGCCCTCCAGAGTCGATCCTCTCAGCACGCTGTTCCAAAGCTGTTGATGCGTATCGGCAATCGCCTTCCTCCCCTGCAGATGCTCCCCTTGAAACGTGACATAGTCGGCATCCTCCGTGAAGCAGGCGCCATAAGCCTCTCCGTCCCCTCTGTCCCAGGCCAGCTTCAGCTTCTCGAACAAATTTTCGATCTCTCTTACGTCCTGTACGTTACGATTTTCCATGATAATGCACGCTCCTCTTATTTTATTTGCCGCCGGTTACGCGGATTTCTTCTCCATTGACAAAGCTGTTCGCAGCCGATCCCAGATAGAGGATCAGATTCGCGACGTCATCCGGGGTGCCCAATCTGCCGGTCGGAAACGATCGTGCGTATTCCTCAAGCATCTGCGGCGGGAACGCGTGCGTCACCCATTCCGATCTTGTCAGCTCGGGGATGACGACGTTCGAATAGATCCCATTTGCAGCCAGCTCTACCGCCAACGTGCGGCTGAATCCGTGCAAAGCCGCTTTAGCGGTCAGGTTAGCCGTCTCGTTCGGCTTGCCGTCATGGACCAGGCTGGTGGACACGTGAATCAATCGTCCCCAGCCCCCTTGCTTCATGAGCGGGACGGCCGCTTTGGTCATCCGATAGGTCCCCTTGACCGTCTGATCGATCACGGAAAACCACGCTTCGTTCGCGCTCTCCTCGATCGCCGCTTCTTGCCCCCAGAACACGGCGTTGTTCACGAGCACATCCAACCGGTTCTTCTCCTTCTTCACGCGGTCGATGGCTTCAAGGATGCTCTGCTCATCGTTCAGGGACAATGGAAGCGCCTCGCCGGATCCTCCGGAAGCCCGAATGTCGCCAATCGTGCGTTCCGCTTCGTCCCGATTGCTCAAATATGTGATGTAGACATGCGCACCTTCGGCAGCGAATTTGCGGGCCGCCGCTCTGCCGATGCCTCGCGAACCGCCGGTTATGAATGCCACTTTCCCTTGCAAACCGTAATCCATGCTTCATTCCTCCGTTTCTTCGCAAAAAATTTGGCGGGTCTCCTGCCGTGTGATATACTGGTTTCGTCGTAAATCTTAATACGCTAGTTTTCTTAATTTGTTATATATCTTAATCGATTAAGATAAATTGATCTTAGCTTGGGGGTTTCGCTATGTCAAGAGAAAATTTGCCTGATTTGAATGAGCTGACGCCATCGCAGCAGGCTTTGCTTTACGAATTACGCCAAAACAGCGCGCGGGCCGTCATGCTCCACCAGCTCGTCTCGGAAAAATTGGGGCTCAATGCGACCGATCACAAATGCCTGGATTTCTTAAACCGTACCGGTCCCGTAACGGCCGGCCAATTGGCGCAGCTCACCGGTCTGACGACCGGCGCCGTGACCAATGTGATCGATCGGTTAGAGCAGGCCGGTTATGTCACGAGGGACAAGGATCCGAATGATCGAAGACGCGTGGTGGTCAAGCCTGCGGAAGGCCGTACGGCCCAGATCTCGCCCCTTTTCCAGTCGGTGATGCAGGCCACGCTTCAGATTCTGTCGCGCTACGATGAGCAGCAGACCGATCTGATTCTTGAATTCATCCGGGCGTGCAATGAAATGACGTTGGACGAAATGGAAAAATTGAAGCGGCAGGCAGCTTCAAACAGCGATTGAACGAACGACAAAAGAAGGCAGCTCCGGGCGGAGCTGCCTTCTTGCGCTTCGATATAAACGGCTAGAGGAACGGATAGGGATGGTTTGAATGAACCCGTCCAGCCGACGGGATCCTGTTCACAATGGCTGCGCGAACGCCCAATAGGAAACGGCTCCTGCCGGTCGTATGTTTTAGAGCCGACTAAGTAGCCCGACAATTCGCCGATCCCCTCCATGGAGCGTGACCGCGAAGGCCGTGATAACCTCCCCGTCGATCTCCGCCGCCTGCTGCGCCTGCAGGAACTCGGCCAGCCTGGCGTCGGCGCTCTCCCGCAGCGCTTCGGGCGACAGGCATTTCAGCAGGAAGTACAGGTTACGCCCCTCCGCCGTCCATTGCTCGCCGATCCCAAGATCAACCTGGAACAATGCCTGACGCCGCTGTCTCTCCGCCAGCAGGCGCTCCTCCGCCACTACGCCGTCCTGCGGGATGCCGAGCCGCTCGAACTGCTCCGGCGGCGCTTCGGTATCCCGCATTAGCTGCGCCAACAGCCGGATCATCCGGGCTTCCGCCTCCGGATCCTCGACCGTCCCGTTCTGTTCGGGATCCTCGCGGAGATCGAACAGGAGATGACCGTACAGGTACGGATTCAGGTGCGGACGGGCGCCGACCTTGATCGTACGAACCCCCTTCGTGAAGCCGAAGGGCTCCTGCAGCTCGATATCCGCCAGCTCCCCGGCGCCAAAGGGCTGGTGCATGTGCGTCGGCATCAGCGTGTATTCGTACAGCGGCCCGTTGGCCGGATCGCCGGGTCCCCGCATGTAGATGTACCGGCCGTCCGTCACGTTCACGTGGCCGCCGTGAATGCCGAACAGCGCGGCCTCGCGGACCGGCTGACCCTCCTCGATGACGGCATGGAGCGAGCGGCCCTGCATATCCTTCGGCTGCTCGGCGCCAAAGTAATGCAGCAGTGTCGGCGCGAGATCGATCGTCTGCACCAGCGCATCCGAACGCGTCCCCTCGCGGCCATAGCGGGGATCCCAGATGAAAAGTGGGATATGCGAGATTTCATTATAGAGCGGCTGGATGTTCTTGCCCCACCAGCGGTGCTCGCCGAGCATGAATCCATGGTCGGTGTTCACGATCAGCATCGTGTCCTTCCACAGGTCCAGCCTGTCGAAGGCATCCAGCACCTTCCCCAAGTACGCGTCGCACATGCTGACGAGCGCGGCGTATTCGAAGACGGCGTGGCGGACCTCCTCCGGCGTCTCTTTTACTTTGCCGTAGTCGGGCCAGTCGAAGTGCTTGCCGTTATAGAGGTGCGGGTACAGATCTTTGTACTTCTGCTGGGTAAAAAAAGGTTCGTGCGGATCGAACGCCTCGATCTGCAGAAACCAGTTGTCCTGCCCGCGGTTGGTCTCGATAAATTCGAGGCCATTTGCAATCGTAACCGCGAGCGGCTGCTTGTCCTCCGTATCCAGATACGGACGGTTTACCCAGTCCTGGCGCCACAGGTCGCCGATCTTCGGGCCCGACAGCGATTCGGGGATGTCCGGATCGGCCACATGGCCTTTCCAGGGGTCGCCTTCCTGGCCTCGGGCAAACTCCCAGGAGTTGTACTGCGTATGGTACGTCGCGCCCCCCGCTTCAAAGTAATGCCCGTGGTCCGTACACAGATGCGTATAGACGCCCTGCGCCCGCAGCAGTCCGATGACCGAGTCGTCGAACGGCTCCAGCGGCCCCCAGCTGCGGTGCAGAAAATTGTACCGGCCCGTATGCAGCTCGCGCCGCGCCGGCATGCAGGGCAGGCTGCCCGCGTAGCAGTTGTCGAACGTCACCATCCGTTCGGACAACCGGGCGAAGTTAGGCGCCTGCACCCAGTCGCAGCCGTAATTCGGCAGCAAATGCCGGTTCAGGGAATCGAACATGACCATAACCGCTCTCATCCGGAATATCTCCTCTCGTTGTTGCCCCCTATGATCGAACGGCGGCCAGCCATTCCCGGACGGCCTTCTCCAGCCGCTCGGCGATCGCGGGGAATTCGTCCTTCCGATTGATCCTCTCCGATGGGTCGGATCCAAGATCGGCCAGGTGAACGGCGTCCGGCGCCGTGTCCGTAAAATCGAGCTTGCCGTTCAGCACCAGCTTCCAGTCCCCTTCACGTACGGCCGCCTGGTTCTCATACGCCCAGAACAGCCGGTCTCGGGACCATTTTTCTTCCCCCCGCAGCAGTGATCCGATGCTGACGCCGTCTACTGACGGTACCTGCGGCAGACCGGCCAGCTCCAGCACCGTCGGCAGCACGTCGGCCATCATGCAGGGCTCGCGGCGCACCTGGCCGGCCTTGAGCGCCGCGGGATAGCTCCAGATCGCGGGCTCCCGGATGCCGCCCTCGAACAGACTGCCTTTGTGTCCGCGGAAGATACCGGCCGATCCGCCGTAATATTTGTCCTCCGTGCCGTCCAGATAGTTACGCGATTCGGTGGAAGGGCCGTTATCGCTGGAGAAGAAGATGATCGTATCGTCGTAGACGCCCTTGCGCTTCAGCGCGTCCACGATGGCGCCGACCCCGTCGTCCACTGCGGAGATCATGGCGGCCATGATCCGGCGGTCGGGCGGCAGGTCCGGGTATCGGTCGAGGTAGTGCCGCGGCGCATGCATCGGATAATGCGGCGCATTGAAGGCCGCATACACGAAGAACGGCTCGTCGCCGGACGCCTCAATGAAGCTGGCGGACCGGGCGGCAATAAGGTCGGTCAGGTACTCGCCATTCTCCCATACTTCCTTGCCGTTATGCCAGAGATCGTGCACCGGGTTGACGCCGCCGGCCTGTTCCCAATAGAAAATGTGGGAGTAGTAATCCACGCAGCCGGCGAGGAAGCCGAACGCCTCGTCGAAGCCGTGCGCGTTCGGCCCGTCCTCCGGACGGGTGCCGAGGTGCCATTTGCCGAAGAGCGCCGTTCGGTAGCCGTGCGACTTCAGAACGGACGAGAGCGTCGGCACGTCGGCCGCAAGCCCCGAGGAGCCCCGCTTGCCGGTCAGGATGCGCTCGACGCCAGTCCGGGCCGGATGCCGGCCGGTCAGCAGCGAAGCGCGCGACGGGGAGCATACCGGCGAATTCGAATACCAATCCGTGAACCGGGCGCCCTCCTCCGCCAGCCGATCGAGGTGCGGGGTCCGAATGGCGTCCGAGCCATAGCAGCCCAGATCGCCGTATCCCAAGTCATCGCAATACACCACTACAACATTAGGCCGCTTCATCCTGTGATGTCCTTCCTTTCGATGCGAATTGATGAGGCAGAATCCGCGCCGCCTCCCAACGGATACAGGCAGCGGACACCCCGCTGCGGCTCGGCCGCGTCCATCGGGATCTCCCCCAGCGCGCAATCCGCCTGGGCGTACGGGCAGCGGTGCCGAAAGCGGCAGCCGTCCTCCGGCAGTCCCTTCTCCGCGCGGTCGGCGGCTTCGATGCCCGCCGGCTCCGCTCCTTTCCGCCACGGGTCCGGCGAAGCGTACAGCAGCGCCTCCGTGTACGGATGCCTGGGCGATGCGATGATTTCCTCGGTCGGCCCCGACTCGATGATCTGTCCGCCGAACATGATGACGATCCGGTCAGACATGTAGCGGGCGCTGCCAAGGTTATGCGTAATCCAGAGCAGCGACAGGTCGTGGTCCCGCTTCAGGTCGAGCATCAGATTCATGATGTCGATGCCGATCGACACGTCGAGCATCGAGGTCGGCTCGTCGGCGATCAGCACGCGCGGGCCGATGCCGAGCGCCCGGGCAATCATGACGCGCTGCTTCTGCCCGCCGGACAGCTGCGACGGATATTTGTCGATGTAATCTTCCGCCGGCGTCAGGCCGACCTGGCGCAGCAGCTCCAGCACCCGGCTGCGGACCGGCCCTTTCGCGCCGTGCAGCTGCAGCGGCCGCCCGATGACGGTCTCGACCTTCTGGTTCGCGTTGATCGATTCGAAGGGATCCTGGAAAATCATCTGGAGCCGCTTGGCCGTCTCGAGCCGTCCGGCGCCGCGCCGGGCGATCGGCCGACCGGCCAGCGCAATACGGCCCTCGGTCGGTGGCAGCAGCCCGAGAATCATTCGCGCCAGGGTGCTTTTCCCGCAGCCCGACTCGCCTACGACGGCCAGCACTTCGCCTTCATGCAGCTCGAGGCTGACGCCGCGCACGGCCCGCATCTTGTTCTTGCGCAACAGACCGCCGCTCTCGTAGACCTGGCTGACGTTATCGACCTGCAGCAGCGGCTTCATGGCGATTCTCCTCCTTCGCGTACAGATGGCAGCTCACGATGCCGTCCGCTTCCGAACGGACCGGCGGCGCTTCGCTGCCGCATACCGAGAGCGCATGCGGGCAGCGGTCCCGGAACCGGCAGCCCTGCGGCGGCGCCACCAGGTCGGGGGTCGACCCGGGGATGCCCGCAAGGCGGACGCGCGGTCCCGTCAGCGAAGGGAACGACCGCAGCAGGCCCTGCGTATACGGATGCCGGGCGCCGGCCAGCATGCGCTCCCGGGTGGCGATCTCCGCCATCTGACCGGCGTACATGACGCCGACCCGGTCGCAGATCTCCAGCATCAGCGGAAGGTCATGCGTGATGAAGAGCACGGAGAAGCCGAATGTCCGCTTCAGCTCGATGATTTTATCGATAATGCCCTTCTGTGTAATGACATCTAGCGCCGTCGTCGGTTCGTCCATGATGATAAGCTCGGGCCGCAGCGCCAGCGCCATGGCAATGACGACGCGCTGCCGCATGCCGCCGGACAGCTCGTGCGGGAAGCGCTCCAACCGATCTTTCGGCAAGTCCACCAGTTCCATGAGCTCGGCCGCCTGGCGCAGCGCGTCCGCCCGGGACACGCCTTTACGATGGGCGAAGATCGCGTCGGTGAGCTGATCCTTGACTTTCATGACCGGATTCAGGTTGTTCATCGCGCTCTGCAGGACAATGGAGATGCGCGCCCACCTGTACGTATCAAACTGCGCGTCGGACAGCCCGGTCAGCTCCACGTCGTCGAACCGGATGCTTCCGCCCACAACCCGTGCCGATCCCCGCAGGAGCCGGCCGATACCGTACGCGGTCGTGGACTTGCCGCAGCCGGATTCCCCCGCCAGGCCGAAGATTTCGCCACGTTCCAAGGAGAAGGTGACCCCGTCCACGGCGTTGAAGGGCCCCCGTGCCGATGAATATTCAATCTGCAAATCGCGTACTTCCAGCAGGCTCATCGTACGGCCCTCCTCATAGTTGCTGCGCTGCGCCGCGCTTGTACCGGTATCGCTCCAGCGATCCGTTGCCGATCAGAATGAAGCCGAAGCAGAACAGCGCGGTGGCGAGGCCAGGCGGGACAATCCACCACCAGGCGTCATACATGATGGCGTTGTTGGCATGCGCCAGCGCCAGAATCGTCCCCCAGCTGACGTTCTTCGGATCGCCGATGCCGAGGAAGCTGAGTCCCGCTTCGGCAAGCACCGCTTGCGTGGTCACGCTGACCAGATTCGCCAGGATGATCGGATACAGATTGGGCAGAATCTCCCGCAGCATAACCGACACATTGCTCATCCCGGCGACGCGGGCGGCCTCGACGTAGCCGCGCTGGCGCTCGGATAGCGTCTGGCTCCGAATGCTGCGCGCCATGTACAGCCAGCTGAGCAGCCCGATCACCAGAATCGTGCTGGTCAGCCCCATGGAAGGCAGGTACGAGGCGAGAATAATCATCAGCGCCATGATCGGGATAATGAGCAGCAGATCGACGAGGAACATCAACGCGTCGCTGACCCAGCGCCGGTAGAAGCCCGCCGTCACGCCGACGAGCACGCCGATGACCGTCGTGATCAGCCCCGCCAGAATGCCGACGAGGAAGGATGTGCGCGTCCCGTAGACCAGCTGGGAGAACACATCCTGGCCATAGCTGTCCGTGCCTAGAAGATGCGTCCCGGAAGGCGCCAGCCAGGACTCAAAGTCGATATCGTTCTTCGGATAAGGCGCAAGCTGCGAGGCCGCCAGCGTGACGACCGCGAAGAACGCCAGAATGAGGGTGCCGGCGAGCAGCTTGCCCCTGCCGGAGCGCTGACGGGAATCGGTTCGGGTAGTTGCCATCTGCAGTCGCTCCTAACTCAGATTGACGCGCGGGTCGATGAACGGATAGATCAAATCGGCCAGCAGGTTCACCGAGATGATCGAGGCCGCTATCATCAGAAACGCGCCTTGGATGAGCGGGTAATCGTGGTTCAGAATCGCATTGTAGGTCAGCATGCCGATGCCCGGGTACGAGAAGACGATCTCCATGGTGATCGCCCCGCCCACGACATGGCCGAGCGACAGCATGAAGCCCGTGAAGGCCGGCAGGAAGGCGTTGCGCACGCCGTACTGGTAGGTCCGCCGCCTGGCAGACAGCCCCTTCGCGCGAGCCAGCACCATGTAGTCCTCGGTGAGCGCCCGGCTGAGGTTGTTGCGGAGCACCAGAATGTGGCTGGCCAGCGACGCGATCGCGAGCGACACGGTCGGAAGGATGGCATGGTACGCAATGGAGCGCAGCTTGCCCGCCGCGGACAATGTATCGTAGTCCACCGCGAACGCCTGCCCCATCGGGAACCAGTCCAGCTTGTAGCCGAATAGCAGAATGAGTAAAATTCCGATCCAGAAATACGGAACGGAATTGATGAAGAAACTCACGGCCAGGGCGACGTTGTCGAACCAGGTCCCCGGCTTCAGCGCGCCGCGGATGCCGACGAGCCAGCCGGCCGCATAGCTGACCAGCGTCGAGACCAGGACGATTCCGAGCGTCCAGGGCAGCGCATGCAGCAGCACGCCCGCGACGGGCGTCGGGTAGTTGAAGTACGAGATGCCCAGGTTGCCGTGCGCCAACTGCACGATATACTGCTTGAACTGATAGAGCAGGCTGTCGTTCTCCAGCCCGAACTGCTTTTTTATCGCGTCCGCCACCTCTGCGGAACCGAGCGCCGTCTGAGAGGCGATCATCTCGGCCGGATTGCCGGCGATCAGACGCGGCAGCAGGAAGTTCATGATGATGGCAGCGAGGAGAGTCGCCGCGGCGAAGGCGACTCTTCTAACTGCATAGGCAGGTTCAATTCTCATGGCAAGCTGCTCCTTCATCTGCCGCGGAAGCGGCGGTTACTTGGCTGAGACTTGGGCGAGCGAGATGGCGGATGTGGCCGGCACGGTCGTGTCGTAGCCCGTGAACTTCGTTTCGCTGTACGGCGCTTTGCCGCTCGTGTAAAGCACCGCTACAGGTGCGAGCTCGGCGATACGGTCCTGGATTTGCTTGTACAGCCCCGTACGCGCTTCGGCGGATGCGGTCGAAGCCTGGTCCAGCCACGCGTCGATCTGGTCGTCGCGGAATCGCATCCAGTTGAGGCCCGGCGTGTTCTGTCCGACCGGCGCCGTCATCTTGCTATGGAACACTTCCAGCGCCGCCTGCGGATCAGGCGGTACGGTAATGCCGTTCTGGATCAGGTCATAGTTGCCGGCCACTGCAATGCTCGTAAGCTCCGGCCACGTCGCCATCTTGATCGTCGTGCCGATGCCGGCCTTGGCGAGCCAACCGGTAATCATGGCCGCTTCTTTGTTCTGGGCCGGCGCATTCGCCGCCGTATAGTACGTGAACGAGAGCGCGACGCCGTCCTTCTCGTAGACGCCTTTGCCGTTCTTCTTGTAGCCGGCGCCGGTCAGCAGCTCGTTCGCCTTGTCGAGGTTGGCCTGGTAATCGGGGCTGTTCAGCAACTCCTGATCGACCACGCTGCCAAATCCGGGAGACAGGAAGCCGGGGTTGCCGATGGTGGCCGCGCCCATCTCGCCTTTCTCTACCAGCTCCTTCTTGTCGATGGCCAGCTGGATTGCTTTGCGTACGACCGGATCCTTCAGGCCCGGTTTCTCGTTGTTGATGATGACGGCGTACGTGCTGAGACCCGGATACTGCTGCAGCTTGTTGTCCTTGTTCTCGAGCAGCTTCGGCAGGCTGGGCATCGCCAGCGTCCCGGTCGAGCCTTGGATCTCGCCCTTCTGCAGCGACAGGGTCAGACCCGGCGAATCCTTGAAGCGCTGAATGATCAGCTCGCCGATCTTCGGCGCGCCGCCAAAGTACGCCGCGTTCGCCTTCAGTATAATCGCGCTTTCGTTGATCGATTGGAAGATGAACGCGCCGGTGCCGATCGGCTTTTTGTTCAGGAACGTCTCGGGGTTTTCTTTGGAGAACACGTGCTCAGGCACGATATAGATCGTCGACAGATAGTTGGGCAGCGAAGGGAACGCCGCGTTCAACTCGAACGTAACCGTATCCTCGCCGGCAGCCTTCACGTCCTTCAGCCGGTTGTCGCCCCAGAGCCGGTAGAAATCTAGCGCCGCATGCTCCTTCAGCGCCTTGAACGTGTAGACGACGTCGTCCGCCGTGAACGCCTCGCCGTCCTGCCACTTTGCGTTCGTGTTCAGCTTGACGGTGAAGCTCTTGCCGTCTTCCGACCACGTTCCCGCGTCGACGGCAAGGCGGGGCACCAACTCGCCCTTCACGGGGTTGAAGTAATACAGCGCGTTGTAGAGGTAATCAAACAAGGGCGCGTAGTTGCCGGTCTTCAGGAAGGGGTTGAAGTTGTTGGTCTGCTCCGGATTGACGATATCGCCAAGCCGGTAGGAGACGCTCGACGCTTTCCCGTTCTGGGGGGCAGTCGCCGCTTCCGCATTGCTCGTCGTGCTCGTATTGTCGTTCGGCGAAGCCGTGTTCGCGTTCGTCTGATGCGATTTGGAGCAGGCCGTCAGAGGCGCGATCATCATGGTCATGATGGCGAAGGCCGCCAGCGATTTTTTCCACGCTTGGAATTTCCTCATTATTCTCGAACCCTTTCCTCATAAGGTATGCCGCTGTTTTCCGTATAAAAAAAGACACAGCCGTCCCCCTGCTCCATGTGGAACTGGCGGCAGCCGTGTCTCCAGTCGTCTGGTAGACACACTATTCAAATACGGTTGCTCGGGATAGAAGTAATATTCCTACCCGATCGGTTGCCTTTATCATACAATGGGCTTTACACGTTGTAAACCCCTCATTTTCGTGATAAGGTCATGCATGCGCTTTCCGTACGCGGGGGTTTTGGCTATGATAGGGGGAGCCTTAGGAAACGGATGGTCAAACTGTGAGAAATTGATCGAAGGGGTGGAGACGGCATGATCAACAAAGAGGCGATTGACGAGAACCGCGCCAAACGCAGAGAGGACATTCTGCAAGCCGCCCGTCGATTATTTCTGGAGAAGGATTGGAACGAGATCACGTTCGGGCATATTGCCGCGGAGACCGGCGTCAGCCGCGTTACGCTCTATAAATATTTCAACTCCCTGCAGGATATCAGCTTCGAGCTGCAGGTCCGGTGTCTGTACGAGGTGAATGCGCACATGAATCGCACGGGACAGGCGGGCAGCAGCGGCGCAGAGAAATTGACGCTGATGATGCAGGGCCTGCTGGACGTGTTCCGCGACCTTAAAGAGGAAATCCGGTTCGTGGCCATGTTCGACCATTACTACCGCGTCAGCTTCCCGTCCGAAGAGTTTCGGTTGAAATACAGGGCGGCGCTGCAGCATGGCTTCATCAATTTCCGGGACGTGATCCGGGAGGGCATACGCGACGGATCGCTGCGCCCGGAATTCGATCCGGACCTGCTGTCCGAGATGTTCACGCATTCCGTGCTCAGCCTGCTGCAGCGCATGGCAGTGCGCGGCCATCTCATCCAGAAGCAATGGGGCATCGAGCCTGAGCAGGTCGTCCGTTATTTGACGCTGTTTCTGTCCGAGTTTGCAAAGACGGCGCCCGACCCGCACGTGTTCGTCCACCGCTGACCGGCAATTCGGGAGCCCCGGGCCTTGGACAATTACGCCAAAGGGGCGCCTCTGCGATCAGAGACGCCCCTCTTGGCGTTGCCGGCCGTGCACCTATGCATCCTTCGCGCAGCGGAACCCCATATTTCCCGCCGAGCTATCAGGCGTATTGGCGCTGCGGGCGGCTACCCGGTACCGGTTGCAGTAGGAGCGGTGGCACAGGTACGAGCCGCCCTTCATCACTTTGCTCTGGCCCCGCGGCGGACCCTGCGGGTTCACCCGGGAGGCTGTACGGTGATGGTCGGGGTTGAACCAGTCGGAGCAGAACTCCCATACGTTGCCGACGACGTTATACAGACCGTAGCCGTTCGGCGGATAGGCGTCGACCGGCGCCGTTCCGGCGTAGCCGTCGCTTGCGTTATTGACTGTCGGAAATTTGCCTTGCCAGATGTTGCAGCGGTGCTCCCCGTTCGGCTTCAGCTCGTCGCCCCAGGGATAGCGCTGGCCTTCCAGGCCGCCGCGCGCGGCATATTCCCATTCCGCTTCGGTTGGAAGCCGCTTGCCCGCCCACTTGCAGTACGCTTCCGCATCCGCATACGACACATGGACGACGGGATGGTCCAGCCGGTCCTCCATCGTCGAATCCGGCCCATCCGGATGCCGCCAGTCGGCTCCCTCCACCACCCACCACCACGGTGTCCGCTGCACGGTACGGGTCACGGTGCGGGCGGTATCCTCGGAGACGAACAGGTGGAACACATAGGACCAGCCGTAATGCTCGGCGTCAGTGACATAGCCGGTCGCGTCGGCGAACTGCTTGAAGTCCCGGTTGCTGACGGCATACGGGTCGATATAGAACGGGGCCAGCTCCACCTCGCGCACCGGCCCTTCCCCGTCGACCGGGAACCCGTCCTTGTCTTCGGTTCCCATCCGGAAGACGCCGCCGGGCAGCAGGATCATCGGCCGCTCGGCAGCCGTATCCGCTTCAGGCTGGGGGGTGACAGGTATGTCCCGTTTCCGTAGCGACAAAGATTCAAGGCCGACGTTTGCGGGGCTCCTGCCTCCGGCCGCCTGGTCCCCGCGGCTTGCCGCGCAGCAGGCGGGAAGCTCCGCCTTCCCGGCATTTTCTTCATTCATGTCGGTTCCTCTTCTCTGTGATGTTGGCCCGGTCCCGCATCCCGATCCTTCGCTCCGGACGCTTCTTGTTATTATACTAAGCATTTACAGCCTGTAAAGGGTACATAGCTATACCGCGATTAAGCTGCACCTTGACCGCGCGACAGACCTGTCCGGCGAAGCATGGGTCAAAGATCTGATCGAATCGGCCAAAGAGCCTGCTTAAGCCAACTCAACCGCGAACGCCTCGTAAGGCCTCAGCTCCAGCTGCGCGAAGTCGGCCTCACCACGGTCGTAGTTCGCGATAATGACCTCTTCGCTTCGTCCCAGATGCGGAACGCTGGCCGAGATTGCCGTACCGCCAAAGTTGGCTGCGACGGCCCACGTGCGGCCTTCGTACCGGCGCAGAGCCTGCTTAAGCTAACTCAACCGCAAACGCCTCGTAAGGCCTCAGCTCCAACTGCGCGAAGTCGGCCTCGCCGCGGTCGTAGTTCGCGATGATGACCGATTGGCTGCGTCCCAGATGCGGAACGCTGGCCGAGATCGCCGTACCGCCAAAATTGGCTGCGACGGCCCATGTACGGCCCTCGTACCGGCGCAGGTACATGAACAGCTGCTCAGGCACGTCCTCGATCAGCTCGTAGTCTCCCCAGACGACGATCGGATTGGCTTTGCGGATCGCGATCAGCTTCCTGTACGTGTGGAAAATCGAATCCGGATCGGCCAGCGCTGAGGCGGCGTTGATCGAGGTGTAGTTCGGATTCGCCCGCAGCCACGGCGTCCCCGTCGTAAAGCCGCCGTTCGTCGAATCGTCCCACTGCATCGGCGTGCGCGCGTTGTCCCGTCCCTTGGCATTGATGGAAGCGATGATGTCCTCGCGGGCATAGCCCCAGCCGAGCCGCTCATGGTACATGTTGATCGTCTCGATATCATTCGCTTCGGCGATGTCCGCGATCGGACAGTTGGTCATGCCGAGCTCCTCGCCTTGATAGATGTAAGGCGTGCCCTTCATCATATGCAGCAGAATCGCGAACATCTTGGCGCTCGGGACGCGCAGCGCGCCGTCGTCGCCCCAGCGAGAGACGATGCGAGGCAGATCGTGGTTGTTCCAGAATAGGCTGTTCCAGCCCTGATCGCCGAGCTCGGTCTGCCATTTGCTCAAGATGCGCTTCAGCTCGCCGACCGGCAGCGGCTTCAGGTCCCACTTGTCCTTGCCTTCCTGCTGATCGAGCTGGATATGCTCGAACTGAAACACCATCGACAGCTCCTTGCGTGCCGGATCCGAATACAGCTTCGCGATCTCGGGCGTCGCGCCCCAGGTCTCCCCGACTGTCATGACGTCATATCGGCCGAACGTCTCGCGGTGCATATCCTGCAGGTACTCGTGCAGCTTCGGACCGTTGCCGGTAATCTCTTGGTCCGGAATTTTGCCCACAAGGTCGATGACGTCCATCCGGAAGCCGCCGACGCCCTTTTCCAGCCAGAAGTTCATCAAGTCCCAGACTTCCTGCCGCACCTTCGGATTTTCCCAGTTGAGATCGGGCTGCCGCTTGCTGAACAGGTGCAGGAAGTACTGTCCGGTCTGCTCGTCGTACTGCCAGGCGGAGCCGCTGAACGTCGACCGCAGGCCGTTCGGCTCGCCGCCGCCCGGCGCCGGGTCCCGCCAGATATAGTAATCGCGGTATTCGTTGTCCCGGCTCTTGCGGGATTCGATGAACCATGGGTGTTCGTCGGACGTATGATTGACGACGAGATCCATCACGATCTTGATGCCGCGCGCGTCCGCCTCGCGAATCAGCTCGTCCATGTCGGCCATCGTGCCGAACTCGTCCATGATATCGCGATAGTCGCTGATGTCGTAGCCGTTGTCGTCATTGGGCGACTTGTAGACGGGGCTTAGCCAGATGGCGCCGATACCGAGCTCCTGCAGGTAATCCAGGCGCTTGATGATGCCTTGCAGATCGCCGATGCCGTCTCCATCAGTGTCCTGGAAACTGCGGGGATAGACTTGATAGACGACCGTCGTTTTCCACCAATTGTCATGCATGGGGCTCGCTCCTTCAATGATAAATGGGAATGTTGTCTCGTCGTCCACAATGCTGAATATGCTCTGCAGGGCGACGTTAAACGTTTACGTAAAAGCTGCAAGCTATCGGATGGCTTCCATGAACAGCTCGGACTGCTCGATCGCTGCCATCACCGAGGATCGATCCTCCTCGCCGACGCGCCATGAAGGCGGTAAACCGCCAGCCGCCGTCTTCTGCAAGGATCGGCCGCACCCGAGGTGAGGCCCGACCCGACGCACCGTCTTCAGGACGGCGGCGGTCCGGTGCTGCCTCGCTTCACCAGCGTATGCGGGACGATCACGCTGTCCTCCGCGCCGGGCACGCCTTGGATGCGGGCGAACAGCCGCTCCAGGGCGAGGCGCCCCATCTCGGCGAGCGGCTGCCGGATCGTCGTCAGCGGCGGATCGCTCATCCGGGAGAAGATCAGGTCGTCGTAGCCGACGATCGACAGATCGTTCGGGACCCGCAGTCCGCGTCCTCGCGCCGCGGACAACGCGCCGACCGCCATCTCGTCGCTCGCGGCGAAGACGGCCGTGACATGCGGAGCCTCCTCCATCAGCCGATCCATCGCTTGGCGGCCGCCCTCGAACCGGAATTCGCCGCAGGCGACGAGCGCCTTCCGGTACGGGATACCGCCCGCCTCCAGCGCTTCGCGATAGCCGTCGATGCGCGGACCTCCGGCTACCCGATCGTCGGGCGAGCCGGCGATCATCGCGATCTCCCGGTGCCCGAGCCGAATGAGGTAGGCGGTCGCCTCGCG